>JAABUR0100000414.1_pt1 | contig 93577 bp, 105 predicted proteins | sample 5560091 | NCBI WGS metagenome assembly JAABUR01 (sample SAMN10711879, study PRJNA513375) | rock metagenome | isolation source: Antarctica rocks | place: Antarctica: Victoria Land, University Valley sud | reverse complement strand
ACATTTGCGCTGCTGTGATGGGCGCGATGGTGAAGGAGCGGATGGCGTGGCGGAGGGGTGGGGGGATGGGCCTGATGGGCAATCGGAAGATGGAGGGGAGGAGCATGGCTGGGGATGCATGGTGGGGTGGGCGGTTGAGGGCGGGGTGGTTGAGTGCTGGGATTATTGGGGAGGGGTGGTCATTAAGATGAGGGTGTGGGATTTAGTACATGAAGGTGCTGAGCTCGTTGATTGTGAGGGTTTTGCAGAGGTATTAGCGTGTGCAGAAAGCTCTGCATTCCTTGGCATTCATTTTCGCTCTGCCCCACGGTGATCCGTTTGTAGGAGGAATTCAAAAATCAATCTCACCGCCCCCCAATTGCCCGAAATTGAAGCTATTCATACCTCTTTGCTTGTTGACGTTCCTGACGTTCTTGTGACCGTTTTTATTCGAAATGCCTCAACGTCGAAGTCAAAATCTATCTCTAGATGATCTTCTCATCCCCTCTAGAGCATCCGAAAGACGTAGAAAATCGACGACTCGAGCTGAACAGCCGAAGATCACTGATCGAGCTGCTTTCCCCGGCCGAGCTGCTTCCTTCGACCGTCATCGTAGGCGAGCTCTCATTTCATCGAATGTAGATGAACCTCGATTGCCTTCGCTCTCTGAGCTGTCTTCAACTTCTCGACAATTCTCGTCTTCTGAATCTCGATTGCCTTCACTTTCTTGATGATCTGAACTTCCTCGACGATCTGAATCTTCTTCACTAAGACGTTCATGATCTGATTCACTCTCATCATTGTCACGTTCTAGATATTGAAAGAATAAACTCAACATTTCTAAAGATAGAGCTGAAAGATCAATAGCTTTTTCAGCTGCAGAAGTTGCTGCGCGTGCAAAGCTTTGAAAAGAACAAGAGAACTGAAATGATGCTGCTCAAAGATTGAAAGACAATAAAGCTTGTGAAAAGACTTTATGACAGACAGAAATAGATGAGCATGATGAACAAGAGACTATACATCATCGTCGTCTGAATCATCAGACTAGAAAGAAGACAGAGAAGTTGTTTATCTTTGAACTTGAAACTATGAACTTTGAAGATCAAATTGATGATTCTATGCTGTTTATATCAATCTGTCTTCATGTAAATTGAAGACTTGAATGATCTAGTCACATTGCTCAGATGCTAACTTTGAAGTTTCAGATCTGAAGCTTTGAAGAGATTTTAAATGAGACTATTAAGATCAAAGATAATGATGTTAAGAGCTGAATTATCATTAATCAAATGATCATCATCAAAGTTAATAAATCAAAAGTCATTTGAAAGCAGCAGTTTATTGATGACTTTAGTGAGTTAAAATGAGAGAAGATCTTGCTCGCTTTGACTGAGAAGAAAGCTACTGACTATACAATCAAGATAGAGATCAACATGAAGACTGAAAAGTCTACTCGTAAAAGATTTACTGAGATTGTTTTTGAAGATTCTGAAATTGATGAATCTCATCAAAGATGCACTTGCATCGATAATTTTCTGAATTGAACTCAAATCAGAGCAGATACACTTGCTGATGTTGACAACTTTGATAAAGCATTGCTGAATCATTGACAATGCATCGATGAGCATTGTAGAAATCAGAATGACTTCTGTTTCATGAATTTTGCAGACAAGCACTATAATATGAATTACACTCAGCAATCTTTATGAAATAAAATGATATCTAACGACGATTCAAACATCAACATTAAATGATCTTCTATCTCTTTATATAATCTTTGAAGTGATAAACAGAACTCTGTTATCTCGCTGTTTTGTCGATCAGATATGCATGATGAAAGACTGAACATCAAAGCAGAGCGAGTAAAAAAGAAAGATTTTATGATGAGATTTACAAGATTCAATGAACAGCAAATGAAAATGCGAATGAGTGAGACAATGACTGATCAGATAGAATGAATGAACTTGCGTCAGAAAACTTTTGAATCTCATTCATCATTTCAGCAATCTTTTCTTTTGCAGTGATCTATTTATTCTTTCTATCAGATCTTGTTTTATCAATCATGTCAGCAGTTTTCTCAGTCTTCATCATGATAACAATCTTTACAGTCTATTCAGTGACAACAGTCTTTACAGTTTATTCAGTGATAGCAATCTTCATTAGCTCAGTTTACTTCTTCTTCTTCTTCTCTATCATTTCAGTCTGCAATTGCAGCTCAGCAATCAAGTTTCATTAAAGAGTCAGAAGAGACGAAGAAAATATTTGATCAGTTCTTCATCTGAAAGATAAACAAGATTTCACGTCAAACAATCAAACAAAAGCTCGTGAATGTAAAAGTCATAGTGAATGTACAGATGTAAACTACAAATGATTTAAAAAATATAATAGACTCAACGTTTGATATTTATTGAACTATCATACAATTAGAGATGTCAGATGAAATGACTCATGTCTTTAAGAAAGATCTGAAGCTCTTTAAATCAATCTGACGTGAAATCAAGACTTTATTAAAATTGAGTCATTAAATAAAATCAAATTTTTGAATCAAATTTCTGATTTTCTATCTTCAATTTTCATTTCAAAGCTTTGATATCTATCTTGAAGATGTAATCTGAATGCTTGAAGTGCTGCTTTGAATATCTATCACATTTGCTTCATTCAACAGCGTAATGAAGAAAGTCATCAAAAATGTCTTCAAAATGAGATCATGTATCGTCAAAATATCTACGAACTCAGATCTTTAATACGCTGAAGATGAGTTTTATAAGATTGTAATTTGATGAGTAAAGAGACAAAAATTGCATCTGACATTCATATCAATGATAAATCATCAATTCAACGAGACAAATAGCTTATCTGACATTTGTGTGAGATGATGAGTTCTTTTATTCGATGATTGCAATGAACACTTGCATTGTTCATGATGATCACACTCTTCAAAGTCGAAAAGAAACTGCATAGAGATAGCAGTTCATCTGCTATTCATCGAAAGAAAGTCTTGTCGTTGAATCAATTCTTGCGAATATCGATGCAGAATAAATATTCATCTTTCGTATAGATCAAAAGAACACTTCAGCAATGCTCTCTCATTCTGAAGATGAAGACTTGATAGCGAGCTGATTGATCAACGAAGACATAGACTTGATGACGTCAATCTGTGATCTCGTTGAATAAAGACTCATTCACGAACATGAGCTGCTCAATCATCAAACGAAGCATGTCTGCTATTTAATTCAAACGAAGCTTCTCATTTTGTCTGACTTCTACACGCTGTTCTTTTTTATTACTTCAGCGTCTTCTCTTCAGAATTCTTGATATCATGAATTGATGCACGTTAATGTCTCACTTCTCTCATATGTATCAGATCATCTCTTTCTGCATGATTCATGACTGATCTTCGAGATAGACTATGAGATCATTTTCAGCTGTCTTAAACATCTTGCGAAAGGCTTCTTTGAGTCGAAACTGAGATTTAAACGACGATGAATACATGAAAATATTCTCTCGAATGCTATACATCGTTCTAGAACAGCAGTGAACTTCTTCGACGATGACGAAGGGTTGTCAATGAAGTAGTAGAAGCCGTACGATTCTGAAGCGAATCGCTGCAGATAGTGAGTCGATCATAGCTGAAAGAACGTCAGGAACGTCAATAAACAAAGAGGTATGAATAGCTTCAATTTCGGGCAATTGGGGGGCGATGGGATTGATTTTTGAATTCCTCCTACAAACGGATCACCGTGGGGCAGAGCGAAAATGAATGCCAAGGAATGCAGAGCTTTCTGCACACGCTAATAGGAGCTAAGAGGCGCTATATACTGTACGTTGCCGCAGAGCCTCATCTCATCAGGGTTCGGATCACTGTCGTACGACTTCGCTAACAGGAAAATCTGGTTCAGCTATGGATGACAGAGCTTGCCGTCTCTAACCCTCATTTGAGGCGCCCGAGTATTGTCTTGGTACAAACCACGCACCTCCATCCTTCGTCGCTCGACATTCGCAGCATGATTCCATATCAGGCTTTGAGCCTTGTTGGAATTACGCATGTACACATGTCATCGAATAATAGATCTGCAAAGCACATCTGCAAGAAGCGTTGAGTCCAAAGGTTTCGACAGCCATGGCCAGGCAACCCGGTGGGGGAAGGGGCATCCTAGAGTTCTTAAAGACTACTATGGGCTCGTTTTCGTGAAGACTCCATGTCTTTTTTTATTGATTTTTTTATATGCTATTACCTGGTGCGGGGTTAGTATTCTGTTGCTAAAGCCGATTCTTTTATACTGTCTTTGAGTTGTCTTTGGATTTCGGGAATATCTCAGACCTCGACTACTGTTCACGCATCCCGGGGAACTTCCACATTCTCCTCCTATACTTTGTCCGCTTCCACTGTTGTCCCTACACTGACCCACGCCAGACTACTCAACTGGACATTCAATTTGCCTCAGTCTTCCGCAAACACAAAACACACAAGCTGTAAAGCAAAGCTCCGTGCTCTGGATATTGCATCCTACAAGACCCTGAGACGCACCTTGCAGCACTTGATATTCCCAACCATCACGTTTCTCTAGTCAATATTTCGTAGGATGATATCAGTGACAGCCGCGGCATGGACCCTCTTCTGTGCAAGCCTACTCCGTGCATATGGTTGACAAAAGGGACAACGTGTAAGTGTTTTGACTCAGCAGTGGTCTTTATATTGCAATGCCTATGCATGTTTCGGCTCTGTTAAGTTACTTGCTGTTTTATTGGAAATACGTGGATAGTACCATCCATGGCATTGAACAATAAGAACGTTCGGAATGCGACTGCAGCTGTTAACGGCAGTGGCTGTGTCATTCTACAAGATGCGTGGCTCAGTGCAGTCAGGTCATTATAAAATGATGGTTATGCAAAGCCCGAACGAATCCTGCTGAGTCTTGGTCAGCTATTCAGACCGTCACTGTTTATTCATATCCTTCCTACACTCTTAATGATAAATAACCCCACGGGAGCACTACGATCCTAGTAACAACATACACAAGTTCTTTTACCTTTACAGTCACGTCTATAAGTATCCCGTCCTTCACTGAACCGGAACCAAGTTGCAACATATCTTCCAGCTATGGGAGCTGCACATAGATTGGTGGAGAAGTCCAGCTGATCTACTGGCCTGTGAGCACTGCTCTAAAAGATCCAGATTCCACAATGTCCTCCACGGTAGCAGGGCCAGTTATGGCAGTCGCCAACGGCACTACTTATACATCGCCTTCGGTCTACTTGTCTTGTTCAGGTGTATAGGCTACCGATTACTGTGAGCTGTCGGCAATGGTATTCTGGGCCCATACTAAGTATAAGCCCGGACGCTGTGTCAAGTGTAATATTATATCGGGCAATGGAAGGAATAAGTCAACTCAACTTAACTACGCCAACTTCAGCATACCTATTGCACCTAGTCTCGCTGGCAGCGTTCGGTACAGCACATGGCTTCGGCTCTATCACCGCTACATTAGCTCCCACTATACTACCAATCCTGACAACCCAATGTCAAAGGTTTTCGGCGGATGCCGCTGGTAGATATGCTATTGTTGGTGAGACCTTGACGCCCGGTGGTGACATCACATTTTAGGAACTCACATCCCTCTCGCACTTATCCGCTTCAACCCTCATCATTGGGAGCAGTATCGGAGCACTGCCAGGAGCATCGATAAGCTCTGCGCTTCCCTTATTGATCTCAGGTCCGTTCGGTAGTCCCGAGAGTACTACTAATTCCGCGGTAAGTGGCAATGATACTGGCTCAGTCTTTACAGGGAGTTCCGTTAAGGAGCTGCAAGTGAGCCTAGGGAATACTGTGGCTGTACTTGCTTGGTTTCAGTCTTGTAAGGTTGAATAGTGGAGCGGAAGCCTGTGGGTAGGGCGAGGGAATATGATGAAGGGAACTTCTCGATCATGCTGACGACTACCGTGTGTTTCATGAAGCGTCGTGCATGCCGCAATCATGAAGAGATGGGGTTTACCGAGTACTTGCCACGAACAAGGACCGCATAACATTAGATTAACATTAGATTCGCACTTCATAAGAATAGTACCATGATCCTTAGCTATCCAATCATTTGAGTTGCAAAAGACATTCCCCTGTGCTGCTATGAAGAACCACTCCTCTCCTCTTTCGTATAAACAAACAAACCCCCCCTAAGAAGAAAAATTTCATCTTACATCTGGGGATTTATATGTTACAATTACACCTTCCACTTCATCAAGGTCGAATGGTCAGATCAACTGGTGCACAGTGTCACTAGAAATCTAACTATCAAACTTGATTAGAGGGATATTCATTCACTGCACAGTGCCAGGGAAAATATCCTTTTGGCTCTTTTGGTTAGGAGTTCGATTCCCGCTGCAGACGGGGGGGTATTCTTTGACTTTTTGGTACTTGAGAGGGAGATTCATGTTCAAGTTATCACGGAAGGTAAAGCAGTCGTAGAAGCATCACGTGATATGCACATGTACACAGTACTTGGACCCCTGCACGTCATCTCGCCAGCGTTGCCCTTTTTTTACGACTTGCTTCAAACGAAGCATTCATGAACACTTTGCTCTCCCAAAACCCTCCCACCACCTCCAGCAATCCATTGAACCCCAACAACCCCGCGTCCTCTCCATACCGCTCCTCTCCACAATGGTCTACACCTCCACCCTCCTCCACTGGCTCCAGCGCAAACGCTACCAGTACGAAGTCACCTTCTCCCTCTACATGCTCACGCCTACGGAGAAGTTTATCTTCAGTACGCCCCCCTCCCTCTCCTCCCAGCCCCGTCATTACTATTATCCCCTTTCCCCCTTTATCTTTCGGCAGCTCTTCATTTCTCCCCATCCGCCCCACTCCCCAACCAAATCCCGCTCCCTTCCCAGCGCTGCGCATTATCTAACGAACCAACTGCAACAGACTCGTTCATCTTCCTCTTCCTTTCCATGATCATCATCGCCGCCTCGCTGTACTTGCCCGAACATATCACGACTATGCTGTCGAGGGCGTGGTTTTATTATGCGGGGGATGAGGTCGGTGTGGGTGGGGCGCAGGGGGTGAAGGGGCAGGGGCAGGGGCAAGGGAGAGAGGGCATGGAGGGGGGGGATGTGGTTGAGATGTTGGGGCGGTTGTAAGCCGTAAGGAAAAAGATAGGGTAAATAGAGGAGGGGGGGATTCAGCGTTTTCCGGGTTGGAGTTTGGACGTTGGCATAAGTTGAGAGAGCTACATAGCTCGGGGGGTTTATGGAGTTTGGGTTTGCTGCTTTCCCCGACTACGGAATCACGTCTATTGCCGGATAGGTAGTGAATGTTCCGTTACATCCTAGGCATCCTAGAGGAATTATGTGGCCGCTTCCCAGTCGATCTCGAATGTTAAGCAGATGTTTCCAAGAGTCTATAGACCGAGGATAACGCGTTACCGTGTGTCCCATATACAATTTATTAGTCCGTGCGGTGCGAGGCCTCGAAGGCTTGCGCCTGCACCTTTCAAAGGTTTCGACAGACAAGTCCATCACGACCCTTTCCCCTCCCTCCTCTGTCCCTTCCAAATCCCCACCGAGAACATCCCCACCCTCCCCTTTCAACCCCTCCCTCCCATTTCCTTGCACCGTATCCCGCACCCTCTTTTTCCGATTGCTGATAGTTCATATCTCGGCTTCGTCGTTTAGGAATCTCAGCCAGTGGTTCTTTCCTCCCGGCGAAAGGCTCTTGGTGGCCATGTTATTCCTGCCCCAAAAGATGAAAGGGTTGCAATGGTGATGAGAGGCGTGTGGTTTCTTGTCTCTTTTTCCCAGGGTAGGAGCCGATGTTTTTTTTATAGGCGCTCATAGGTCTAGTGTAGTATAACAATGGTGTCAGATGAAAGTATATAAGAACTCTGTACCGGAAAGCCGTTCATGCGCAGGTCTTTGGTATTGGAAGGGTTTGAGAAAGCCGATCATGCAGGTCGGAAGGGAGGTTTTGGTGATAAGATTCCCACTCGGGGTTTGGGGGTTCGGGGGGAGAAGAGTCGTGCAGATAAGGTGAAGAAGGCGATGGAATCCACCTGACCGTATACAGATTCAAAACACTCAACATATCACCACTCCCTTGAGCCCATCTCTCCCGGATAACGCTTCCACCACTTTCTCAATTCCCCAGGGGAGGCATGGAGATATCTGAAACAACAGCTGGCAGGCTAGTTTAGACACGTAGAAGGAAGCAGCAGGATACGGATCAAAGAAAAGGGGAGTATCAATAGCAGGTTCTGAGGGGTTGCGATACGACTGCGGATTAGGAAGGTTGATAAGAGGTGACCAGGAGAGATTTGGTGCTTCGGAAAGAGAATTGTGGATCATAGGTGGTATTACTTGAGAACTAATAGCTAGGAAATAAGGCTGGAAAACCAGCTTCGCTAGGCTTAGGAGATCTAGCCAAAGGATGGTGATTGTTGAAATGTTTCGGTCATCTAGACGATGATTGCTGTTTCCGCCAGTAGTGGGATGTCGTGGAACGTGGTTGAATCACGGAAGGTCTGCTCTGGTTTTATGAGTCGCTTCTCGATAAGTCATAAGAGACCGTTCCAGGACATCTCTTACCCCGATCAAACAATCAAGAATTCAAGACTTGGGAGCTGGTTGGCTTTTTGAAATAAAGAGTGCCGGCTCAAGAAAGTTTGTGGGATCGTACCAGAACCATCCGACTCGGATCATTCAGACGGATTCGAAGAGGTTGACAACAATCTGGGATCAGTCATGGCATCGATTTTTCCACCAAGGCTTCCCCACCCAGTGACGAAACAAACAGTCATGAACGTGCCATATGCGTTTCCGTGTTATTTGCTGCGCTTTCGGTCCTTCGCCTATGCTGTGAGGACCTACGCTCGTTGTCGGGAGGTTTGCGTACGGTGGCTGTAGGGCAGTTTTTGGGTTGATATAAATGAGGGCTACTAAACCTTTCAGATTATACGTAAGAGAAAGGGTCAAGCAAATGTCAGCCGGGAAAAGGTGATCCACGGTGGGATTTGGCCAAAATAAACAAAACTTTCCGCCTCCATGTATGACTTATGACCCTTTCTCTTCTATTTCGCTGATGTTAAGAAAGGGAAATTAGGAGATTTGGGTTGTGAAAGCGTCGGCGGTGGGTTAGTAAGCTACGCAAATAAGCGACTCGTGCGTTTGCTCTTGTCCTATACTCTGGATGCCTTCTTTAGCCGTTATGGGAGATGATCAGTACTAACAAATTGGAAGAGAACGATAGTTGATGACCTTGAAGGTTGTAAAACTACTCGACCAACTTCGGGAAGAACGAAGTATAGGGTGTACATAAAATAGGCCAAGGGCAAGTATAGATCTCACTAGACAACAAGAAACTCCAAAGCATACTCAAAGATTAGTGCGGTGTACAAAGGAGAAAGTAAAGTACAATATACCAACGTCCACGCCCACGGTTCGTCCGCTATCAGGTAACATTCCACTATTACGGATGGAGTGTCAGTAGCCACCCTGAGGCTGACCAAAAGTTCCGCGTCCGCCACCAACTCTCCTATTTAATGCACCGTCTCGTGTTCGAATTGTATTATCCCAGCTTTACCGGCAGGGTCCCAGTAGCCTCTCTCTCACCGACCAGGACTTCCGCCACCGCCTCCAAGGCCCCGCGGGTATGCTCGTAACAGCAAGCGGCCCACCATCCCTCCATCTCATCCTTCAAGTCCCGCGGGTCTCCGGCGCCTAAGACAACCTTTCGGATGGGCTCGGCTCCGGCCTCGGCATCGCGGCGTCGAAGGGCCTGTTGGATGCTGTTGATGACTTCACCTTGTGCTTCTGTCAGCGCACTACTGCTGTTGCAGAGCACAAGTACCACGGCCGCAGCGCGGTGTAGAAAGACCATGTGGGTGCTCGTGAGGCCTGCAGATAGGGTATACGGAACATGACGGGTGCGAAGGTGTAAACGAGAGATAGCTTTGCCGAGGGGTTCGAAAGGGTCAAACGTTGGAGAGCCCGGTTGTCGGGGTTGGGACGGGACGGTCGGCGTCAGCAGAAGGAGTATAGAGGCTGCCGGGAGGTCGACTAGAGGAGATGGACCCCTGCTAAGAATGGTGGTAGAGGCACGATAGGCATTCTGAGCGAGAACAGCGTGAGAGGGGAGGAGAAAGGATAGGTTTGAAGGTGGATTGAGCGCAGTCTGCCAGGAGAGACAGCGAGATTTGAGAGATGACACCCGATTGGCCGCAGTAGCAATAGCCGTAGCAGTGAGATGGCCAGACGCAACGGCAGAGTAGATGGCGTGTATGCTCGCGATTTGAGTGGCATGATCATTCGCCAACCGGACCATGTCGCTGCCAGAAAGCAAGGTACGGAGGGGCGCGTGTTTGATACAGACATTGGTTTCAGGTGGAATGTCTGAACAGTTGGATACCACTGGGCCCTTGAATTCGAGGCGCTTGCGAATGATTGCCTCAATGGTAAGTGCGATCGAGCGGCTCGCTCTAACTGGATCATCGTACTCGTGAATCGAGGGTGACAGCTGCACACTGTCAAAGGACTGCCATTTTGTATGGGAAGGTGGGTGCCCGAGATCGACTTGTTCGAAAGATTTCAGAGCCTGCTCATCGGATGCCTCCTCGTTAAGGAACCCATAAAGTCCTTGAATTTCAGCCGCTAAGGTCTCCGTGGCGCACGAGGCTACACCGCTCGCTTGAAGGCCTCGAGTGAAGGCTGAAGTGTGATCGCTGACAGCCCAAGGCTGGTCTCCAAATCTGCGCGAGGCTTCCAAAGGTTCTGTAAGGTCATTGACACGATCATGGGCTGGTGCAAAGTCCCAGTTGATCCCGACCGACGCCAGTTCCTTGCCGATAGCTTCTGCAACTCTTGAGGTCGTGGACGCTGTTCGAATTGCAGCCAGACATAACGGACCTGGGAAGTGCGTAGCTTGTAAACCATCTGAGAAGTGGCTGACCTATGGTAAATATTTTAGCTTTGTATTCTCTTTCTCTCAATTGCAAGACCAGCATTAACGGCAAGACAGTACTATTATTCCAAGCGCTTGTACTCCTCAAACGATCCTTGCATCTGCGTCATTCTTTACCCAAAGTAAAAGAAGAGCTGATTAGAGTATCTGCTCGGACTTGAATACTCGTGTATTTAAGTGATTGCATCGCAGAGTACTTGGGACTTATTTCCTGCCTGTCATGATATGGGCGTCTGAGGCTGTGCAATGCAGAAGACTGCCACAGCAGAGAAAGAAGTCTCTTACCAGTCCACCTTCTTGCTCAATACCTATCAGAAGAGGTTCAGGATGCCTGGAGGATCTGGCAAGCTGCTGGAGCCGTTGTGTACGATCTACGGCTTGAGCAGCATCTGTGTTTGCTGTTGGGTTAGATTCCGTCTTTTTGAAAAAAAAATGGTTCAGAGTTAGATACCGTACCACGGAGGTCTGCGGCCCGAAGAACAACGCTGCCAACATGATAGTCTGAAATGAGAACTCGAGTCTCTGGCAGTGGGAGATGGCCGGCCAAGGTAACGAGGAGGTGCTGACCCAAGAGTCTGTTATCGAAAGAGTCAGCTCCTCGAGAACTTAGGATGCGGGCCTGAAGGATGGATTACCTCCTGCGTCGATCATCGAGAGCCACAGGGCTAGTGCTGTAAGCGGCCAAGTCGCAGCAATCATCCTATCCACAAGGAGTCAGACAGTTCTTGCCCTAAGGGCTTAGGCAACAGGTAGTTCCCGGGGAGGGGTTTGGGCTTTGCCTTTTGACCCACTAATGATGCCATCTGTTCCGCCCTAAGAGGCTAAAAGCCCTCCCGCAAGCAGTCCCAAGGCTCTGGATAAGGATAAAGGATGAGGGAAATTCCGCTCAGGATTGTACTGTAGTGCACAAAGTCCGAACAGACACAACAAGGCTATCTTCGTCCGAGTATTCTCGTGTGAAAGTGAAGACTTCTAATATGATTCGAGGCTATAAACCATAGAGCAGGGCTAGAATATATATGTACCTCAAGCACAAGTGCCTCATTCGAGGAGAATCCTTCTCATTGACATGACCTTCACCCGAGCTTGCAGGCGATCGACTGTCGAGTCTGCCAGCTGCATTGCTGCACGTAATACATGCAAAAGAGGCAGGGTTTTGTCCGTGCTCTTCTTTCCTCCGGCGCTAATCTTTCCTCGTTAGGGGCTGCGAACGGGACGGTAAGATCCGGGAGGACTTTGAGATTATTAACAGGGAACGATAAGTACATAGGACAAATAGGAGAAAGGTACGTCGCTGGCCCAGACTGCGATAGACAGCTTGACACGTTGAACAACTCGAGATAGATAAGCCCATCGGCAAGCAGATTCAGAGTGTTTGGGCACATGGCAAGGTCGCACGCTTTGATGACCACCTATATGCATCATGTACATCCGTACGGCGTTGGCCATGGTAGTCCAATCGTAAGACTTGCAACTTTGAACACTCAGGCGAGAGTGCCAAAGAAGGTTACAAATAAGCCGCAAGCTTGTCAGAATTTCTGTTAAAATATCCCATATGGGATGACTGCGGTGGGAATGACTTCAAAGGCGGACATGTCAGGGGGCAGCAGCACAGAATAACTGTGGTAAGGCGTTCTTAGGAATGGCGAGCAATATCTTCGAATCACACGACGTTACACCTCAAAGGGTAATTGATCGGGTTGACCGAGTAGACGACAGTCTCATGAGAAGCATGTTGTCCTCCGAGTTGGCCTCAATTGAGGTTGCGGTTCCTGATGCCACGGAGGTTGATTCTCCAAAGTCCCACAAGATTGGTCGAGAAAGGTGAGCGGCGACGCCTCGGCGGACAAGAGTAAACGATTGTTTGTGTGGAGCTGACTGACTCAGAGTTTACCTGCTCCAGACAAATTTTGGGGGCGTTGGAATTGAAAAATGTTATTCTGTTCGGGGTTGTTTCCTCAGAAGGAGGCCAAGGGAGTGCGGTGAGGCTGTGCTTCAGGAATCTAATACCGCCAAGATAGTATACGCGGACGGGCTGTCTACTTCAGACAGTTCAGTCAGCAGTAGCTTGTAGGGGGCGAAACCCTCACGGTAAGGGGTCCCATGTGTTATGAACCAGATGTGTATAAACTTTAAAGCAAAAGGAGATGAGGCTGAAATAGATTAATTGTTGGTCTCTACGGAACATGCAGGCGAGATCCGAGGGAACTTCCGTGTACATACAGTATGTATTATGTGCTTCAGCCAGACTAACGCGTTCGCATCAACACCAACTCAATCAACCATGATCATAACCCCTTTTAATCGTGATATCTCAGGAGGCTAAGAGACGAAAGGTTGATGACAATGCCGGCAGCAAATGTGGATATCGGTCGCCCCGAGGACTCCTTCATGAGACGAACACGTAATGTCTCACCTGCTGACCTTGACCAAGCCCTTGATCGTGTGGCTTTAGGCAAGTCGCATTACTCTAACGATTGTAAGCGATATCGTATTGATGAGTTGACAGCGGCGAGTCTACCACTGAAGCAGCAAGATGCGCAGATTCAGGACTCCATTGAGATAATTTGCGGATATGCATACCAATCAGGGCTGTCAATCCTAAGCCTAAAAGCCACGTTAGAAATAGTCATACGATCAAAGTCTCTAAGCCAGTCCAATCGAAATATGTTGATTAAGTCTCTGTATCCAGCAGGTGAAGTTCCTTCGCGACTCATATGTACTGTCGCGGCGTCGCTTGGACAGGGGAAACAGAAGCTTTCAGTCTCGTTGCAGCAGTCGCTCCTAAAATGGATCATCCTAGTGTACGAGGTGCTAGAGGATCCTTCAGTCCTTTCAAGACTATACAGTGTACTGTTCGATATGCTAGATGTTACCAGCTTGCGGTACGACGTTCCCGTTAGTGTTTAGTGTGTGTAGCTAATGTTCGAAAGTTCAACGCTGTGTCATCTACTTGCAATGATAACCCGGAGAAAGCATATAAAACCGTTCCGAATCCAGGTGCTGTCAGTTTCAATTCCAATCTTTGGAGACACCGAACGCTGAGAGATCTTGGCAGGTTAGATCTGTCCAAGCGCGTTGCTCGTGAGCCTGCGCTCACTGGGCTTATCAAAGTTTATGAAGAGCATTATCCAGAAGCTTTCTCCGGGGAAAAACTAGCTGGGCGAACGTTCAGCTTTTCAGTAAGTTCCCTGGGAAATCATAAGTTGAACTCAAAGCTAATTCAAATCAGCATCCTAACCTTGACTGGCGTAATCGATTACACAAGATTCAAAAAGCAAACGGTCGCAGGGTGAGAAACGCTGATATCAATTTGTATGCCTTCAGAATCGTACGCAAAGGATCGAAGAGAATTCGTGTCCAGAATGATCTTGAAGAACAACCGAATCTGTGTGAGAAGGTAACAATGACTAGAGAAAGAGCCCATTGTGTAGTCACAAGATGCTCATCAAATCTGTAGTCATCGAAAACTCTCGGAGACCTGAATGACATCCAAGATCTCGTTAAGAAGCTTGATGACATCTATATACCCGCTGAGAGGGTGCTGATACTTGACGACCCGCTCCTACAAAAGTACATTGCTCTCAGACCAAATGGTGATGCCAGACGACTGAGGTTGGAACGACAGCTGGAGGTATTTCTCGACGAGCAATTGGAAAAGATAGACAGCAGTCTGAACACCAGCAATGAGCTATCTGATATACTGGGCCGTCTCTCCAGCTACATACGTTACTCCAAGGTAAATACAAAACTCGAAATATTAGAAGCTGGACTGATATGTTCAGACAATACCAAAGCCCGCAAAAATCTTCTTCGAACGCTATCTACTGAAGTGGAATGGACGAGACAGTCGAGAAGAGATTCTCCATATACTGTCACATGTCGACATTCAGCCTTTCGAAGGTGCGTGCACACATCTTTTCCTTTCGTTATTTCCAGTGTTCTATCTACATCTATACTGCACTCATTGACGCACTCACCCCCACTAAAACATACCAGACCTGCAATCGTCGCTCCTAAACCCCTTAGAAGACGCCCTCCTCAACAATACCCCATCCTCCGCCCTCGCCCTCCTCGATTTCTATACCTCCCTCCTCCGCCACTGGACCGCCCACCTCCTCTCCACCCACGAACCCCCCTCACCCAACCCCCTCACATCCCTAACGGCCCACACCTCCCTCCTCACCCTCACCCTCCTCACATCGTACCCCCCATCCCTAACCACGATTTCCCCAATCCTCACCCACCTCGAAACCCTCGCCCACAGCATCTCCAACCCCTCCATCCCCATCACCACCCCCCACCCGCAAATCATCTACCTCCTCACCTTCCTCTCCCCAACCCTCAGCACCCTCTCCCGCCTCTGCGCCATCCTCGCCACCTACAAACTCGCCTTCGAAGCCGCCATGGCCGCCCCCTCGCAGCACCGAGAACCCTACCCGCGCGCCCACGTCGCCCACTTCAACGGCTTCCTCATGGACATCTGCAACCTCCTCTGGCGCTCTCGCGCCTTCAACACCACCGACGCCCACGCTCTCGGCTGTCTCCTCCCCGCCGCCACCCTCTCCGCTCTGACAACCTACGCCCAATCCCACTCCTACTCCCTCCCCACCCTCTTCTCTCTCTCACACAACCCCAGCCTGGCCGCCCTCAGCATCGCCGCGTTCCGCGACATGGAGGATGCGCAGGCGGATGGCGGTGTGATGATTCGGCATTCGGGGCCGGTAAGCCAGAGGAGTTTGGGGCGGCTGAGGGAGGAGGGAGAGGTAAGAGTTGGGTGGGCGGAGTATAGGATGGGGGTGTTGAGGTGGTTGGCGGGGAGGGGAGTGAGCGGGGTGGGGGAGTTGATGGGGGTGACGATGAAGCAATTGATGAACGGGGAGGGCAAGGGGCTAGGTGGAGTATGAGAGGGCGAAAGTACGCCTCGAGGAATTCCAGTCGATTAATCGTTGGAGCAAATCGCATATTAGATACGATCACACCTATGTGATCTAGTAGTGACACGGCTGCTGAACACCCAAGACGTCTCTACAAGTCCAACGCGAGAAGTCGCAGCCACCCCCCTACCCCATATCCTACAATTCATCCTATGAAGTAAACACAGCAAACCCATTCCTCCACCTCTCCCAACCCCAACCCTCCACCCAGTATCTCCCTTCCCCTCCCCTACCCTCCCCTTCTCAACGCCCCCCAACACCTCCATCTATTCCAATCCACACCCTCCCCTCACCAGTCCAAAACTCAAACAACACCAACCCCCCCAACTTAGCCCCAAAAATCACAATCCTACCACAGCACCACCATCCACCATCCATCCGACAAGCAATCCCTCTCGCCAAGCAATCAATCCTTCACGAATCTTCGCTTCATCCACACCATCTTCCACGGGAAAATGGTTTTTTCCGAGCAAGGATGCTCTTCCGCGCCTTTGCGTTTTTCTGTTGTCCCTTTTCTTGCTCATTATTCTGTAAAAGGTGCACTTGGCGAAGATGGTGGTAAGTGACCGAAGGCTTGGAAGGGGAAGACAACACAGGGAGGAGGAAATGTGGGAAAAGCGAGGGATGTTTGGGCATTCAAAGGTAGAGTTTTGTGGTGGGAAGTGTAAGAATTGCGGAGCTCGACCTCAAGGCTGTTTCTTAAGACCTTTAAAACGAGCAAAGTCGCTTTACGTTGAGGAGGGAGATGATAGACGGAAGGTAAATTGACTCTTAATCACTGCATCTAATATCATCCCTATTCGCTTCGCGAACAAAGTCTTACATTCTTTTCGCCAACGGCCAATCTAATGAGAAAAGGAGGAGCACTCATAGCATCGCCCAACTGCTTACTAGCATCCACCGAAAAGTTGTAGGAAAAAACTATCGCCATCGTTCCCAGGACGACATCGTATCCACATTGCAGCTCGTTGGTAACATGAGCCCCTTTTCGCTTGCTCGTAGGACGGTTAGAAACGCTTCCGGAAAACGCATTGAGATGTTAATGTGCTGCACGACATTAGCGTTTGGCCGCCCTTGGTCGCATCATTTCCCTCTTTAATCCTTAACCCTACACACCTTAGAAGCACTTGCGGTGAACAATTGATGGTCCGCTCTCATCGTACTCTTGCTTGGAGATCCACATTTGTTGGAAGGTCGACAATGAAGCTAAGATAGAACCACCGATCCAGACAGAGTATTTCCGCTCCGGAGGTGCGATGATCTTGACCTTCATAGATGATGGTGCAAGTGCGGTGATTTCCTTCTGCATACGGTCCGAGATACCTGGGTACATGGTTGTACCACCAGACTGGATCAAAATTAGCCAAAGGAACCCAAACAATAGGATCAAGAGCATACCATGACAATGTTGCCATAAAGGTCTTTTCGGACATCGACATCACACTTCATGATAGAGTTGAAGGTGGTAACGTGGATACCACCGCTCTCAAGACCCAAAACAGACGGCTGGAAGAGCGCTTCTGGCGCACGGAACCGCTCGTTACCAATGGTGATAACTTGACCATCAGGAAGTTCGTAGGATTTCTCCAAGCTCGAGCTCTGGCTAGCAGTCTGGATTTCCTGCTCGAAGTCGAGTGCGACATAGCACAATTTCTCTTTCATATCTCTGACAATTTCGCGCTCTGCGGTGGTGGAGAATGGGTATCCGCGCTCAGCGAGGATCTTCATGAGGTAGTCCGTAAGATCACGACCAGCCATGTCAATACGAGAGATAGCGTGAGGAAGAGCAAAACCCTCATAAATCGGCACAACGTGAGTAACACCGTCTCCGGAATCCAGCACAATACCAGTAGTACGCCCAGAAGCGTACAAAGAGAGGACGGCTTGGATAGAGACGTAAAAAGCTGGGGCGTTGAAAGTTTCAAAGACGATCTGGGTCATTTTTTCACGGTTGGACTTGGGGTTGATGGGGGCTTCTGTGAGCAGCACTGGGTGCTCCTCGGGAGCAACACGCAGCTCGTTGTAGAAGGTATGATGCCAGATCTTCTCCATATCATCCCAGTTTGTGACCACACCATGCTCAATAGGGTATCTGAGTGTCAGGATACCACGCTTCGATTGTGCTTCATCTCCAACGTAGGAGTCTTTCTGACCCATCCCAATCATGATACTAGGAACGTATCAGCATTATAGATGCAAGAGCATTTGCTAGCTCGGGAGTGTCGTTAGGGAGCATTACCCATGATGGCGAGGTCGGCCGACAATGGAGGCTTCCCGTAAGTCAGTCTACTGGTCTTCCCGGGCCTAGAGGCACTGCTAGGGATAAGGAGAGAATGTATGGGTTGACTTACGAAAAACCGCTCTTGGAGCATCATCACCGGCGAAACCGGCCTTACACATGCCCGAACTGTAGCCAGAGTCAGCTTTGGCTGTGGATACTGGGGTCGTGAAGAAGCTGCTGCAAGACTACAGCCTGAACAAGATGACTTTTCGTAGAGTTCTGGCTTGTGCCTGGTTGTTCAGCGGCGACGTACCCATTGTCAATAACGAGAGCTGCTACTTCTTCTGCATATTCGCACATTCGTTAGCATCATGGACCATATGAATGGGAATTGGCTGTGGAAGGTCTGGGGTGGTATGTGATAAGCTTACCCTCCATAGCGGTCGGTAGTAGAGTGAACTGGAGAAATCAGAGAAGTGATGAGGGCGTTTGGGGAAACGGTAGTAGATGGAAACTACAAGCAAAAGGTGCGAGTGATCGAGTCAAGTGTTTGTTGACTGTTGTCGACGGCGTGGCAGGAAATGGAGGATGGGATAGGCCGATGTTGGGTGTGGGCTGGAGCGGCAAGCGAGACTAGCAAAATTTACTTCCCAAATTATGGCAGCCACATTCAACGTTTGGGGGAAGGCACATTTCAAGTACAGTCAGTGCCTGATATTTCTATATAAAGCGTTCATTCACTGGCAGCCTATGTTCACAGTCACCGGTTTCACCCAAGCTGACGCAACTCTCTACAGCTTCACCAGGCAGCGACTCGACTAAGCAGCTTTACGCGCGTCTATCATCCTCATATTCCTCTTGTGGAAACCTTTGAGAGGTCTTTGCCCCGAGAGTAAAAGTGGTGCCCTGGACCTTGCCACTTCTCATACAAATCCGCTGGTATAGGTCCTGTCAGCCCTCTGCTCTCGTCCGCTGGGAGATGGCGGGGTGGAATGCCGCTAATCTTCAGCCTCAGTTGGAGGGGTGATTGATGTAGCGACCATGTCAAGCAATGGAAGTTCCGCGCACAGTTCACTACCAACAGTCGTGAATCAGCACATAAACGTGTTAAGAGAACGTATCATGGCCTAACGGCATATACGATGGTGTCATAAGCTCCTTGGAAGTCGGAAGAACCTTGGAGTTCTTTCGCGAACTTCACACATGTTCTTTCCGAGTCACCAGCTAATGTCAAAAATCCGTATGCTTGCGAATTTTATTCCAAGTCTGTAGCTTTTCACTGACATCAGATCCCTATCAGCATCTCTGATATCATTCATATATCATATACTCTAACGCTTCCAGCCCTTGCAACTCTCAATCCGAAACCATTCGGAGGATTTTCACAATAAGTTCACCATGGATCCCGGCATGAATCAGCTCCTCAAATGGAGCATCGAAAACGCCGACGCTTCTCGTGACGACCCAACCGCAAACACAGACCCCAAAGCCGAGCGACCCTCTGGCCGCCCCATTAACTCCGATGCCCTGAACGCTCTTTTCGGAGGGCCTACCGATGCAGATCTGATGAGACAGTCCATGGCCGCCATACAATCTCCTGGCATCTCGCTCGAGAATAAGCTAGTCGCATTCGATAACTTTGAACAGATGATTGAAAATCTGGACAATGCGAATAACATGGAGCCCCTGGGGCTATGGACGCCATTGGTGGGGCTATTGGAAAGTGAGGAGCCGGATATAAGGAGGATGGCCGCCTGGTGTGTGGGAACGGCTGTGCAAAACAACGTTAAAGCTCAAGAGAGGGTATGTAACACTCAAGGCTCAATAGTAAAGTATCTAGGTACTAATGTAAATTAGCTATTGGTGGTTGGTTCCATACCTACGCTGGTCAAGCTTGCGGTCAAGGACTCGAATGAGTCCGTACGCAGAAAAGCCATCTACGCGCTGTCGAGCGAAGTCCGTAATTATCAACCCGGCCTCAACGAAGCTGTAAAGGCTTTGCCCGAGAGCGCTAGACCAAGTGGAAATATCGACGCTGGAGATATGGAAGCAATTGACAAAATCATAGATCATTTAAGAGAGAGCTCAAAATAGGACGCGTGAGCGAGGAAGGTGTCGTACAAACGAATATGTCGAGCTGGAGGTTGGGGGGTTTCCGATATGCAATCTTGCCAGGGAGCACTCAAAGCTGTGCATTTTGAATAGAGGAAATAAAGGACACGATACCAAAGACCATACCTATTTGGTAATAAAACACATTTGTTGCCGCTATTCATGTTGATCTCTGTCGTATCATACTTCATATAACATACGTTAGCACTGTCGAGGATTGTCATAACATACTGCATTGAGCCAGCATAGAAGATTGTGTTGGGTAGTCGTCCCTTGAATTGCCGTCCCACTTGTCTAATAATCATGCTGTAGACTTCGTATCTCAACGCACCCAACACCGTCCTCATGGCCTCGTAAACCAAAAAACCATAATCGCTACAGCAAACGAAAGCTATCGGACGTCCGGGGCAACCGCCGCAGCAATCTCGTTATGGATTGGCGTTGCTCCCGTATCCTGCGGTCTCCCCTCAAACAACCTTCTCCACCACATCGGAGGGTCTAACGGTCTTTGGCCATTATGTAACGACGGGTAGACGTCGCAAAAAAAGTACCACACTGTGAGTCAATATCAGTATGCCGATTCCTCAAATTTGGGTCTGAATGGGAAGAACCGTACCATGCCCAACAATAACCCCACAAATCTCATCCTTCGGCACGCTTCCATGCAACACCAAGCTAAACGCCATCAAGACCCACGGCAAATACGGCGCTGTAAACACTAGTAGCCCCAAAAAGCTCAATCTCGTTTCCGGGTTCCTTCGTGACCATATATACACCAAGCTACTGCTCAATGCTGATCCTAGAAAGGGCATAGACAGGAGAGGAGAGAGACATAGCAGGATCGAGGTGGCGTATAGTAGAAGCCAGGAAAAGTGTGCGGGGGAGCGGCCGGAGGATTCTTCCAGGAGGCGGGAATAGCGTTGGAGGAAGAAGACGTGAAAGAGGAGGTCAAGGGAGAGGGGGCCGAAGTAGAGGAAGGTTGTTAGGAGACGCCAGTACTTGTTAATCCAGTCAGTATACTGACAAGACACAGATTTTTGAGTGGGGAGGGGTGTCCTCTACCTGGTTCTTAACAAAAACAGCGCGGAAGCTATAGAACAACTGGAATGGCGTGATTATATGGCACTGGACCAGCAGTGAAGTTGCGACTGTAGCAGCCGTCCACCATCGTGTGCAGACGGGCATTTCGTAGAACCATTGCTCAAGGGGAAACTGGCCAATAGCTCCTCCTTGGGCTCCGCCAAGCATGTTGTCCATGTCCATGGCGATGTACTAGCCGGTTGGGCTGAGGGTGGCGCGCAGTGAGTAGCACTGATATCTCAGCTAGATGGAGGTGTGTATTGAGGTTTCAAGAAGTGAAATGAGCTTTCCAAGTGTCCCATCGAATGATATGAGGTGTTCTTTGTTTAAGTGGCCTCACGGTTGAAGCATAAGACAATTATGCACAGCCGTGACGAGGCGTTTCCAATTCATGCTAAACCGATTTCGCTCTAGGCGACAAATGTGGCATGTCAACAAGCCACTTGCCCGCCATCGAAGGAAAACAGAGAGGTTGGAACACAAGATCAGATCGAAGTCCCACCATAGCTCGTACGGATTACAGCGATGTTCTGGTCACAAGAATCATTGTGCACGACTGTCGCTATACTGCGCATACGATCCAACGAATCTCACTGAGCGCTGCCCGGCAACAGGCGCGTCGCGAAAAGTGTTCTCCTTACAACGACAACACCGATTAAACAAAAACCTTGAAACCTTCGCTGCGCACCGTGCATCGCGCGATATTGAGCCCCCCGTATCCGTCTAAACTCACCAGCTCCAAGATCTCTTGCCAATGGCCCCCCAAGGACAACAGCAACCCGCGCGCCGAGCCCGCCCCTCTCGAGGCGGAAAGCAACAAACCGCCCGCCGAACAGGGACCGCTCAACCCCTCGGTCTCAAACCTCGAGGTCGCCCGTCTCTAGGCGGCAAGAGCGCCATTGGAAAATCAGCTAGCCTCGCCACAAAGGGCAAGAGGAAGAGTAGCAGTATTCAGGGTAAATCTTCCCAATCGACCACACCTCTTACTCTGCTTGGCTTCTTTCTCAGCATAGGCTACTTATGGGTTTAGCTGGATGCAGCGGTGCTGATATATCATAAGCTGTAACAGACGCAGAGCCGTCCACCCGGAAACCACGCCGTTACAAACCTGGCACACTCGCCCTCCGCGAAATCCGCCGCTACCAACGCTCCACAGATCTCCTGCTCCTCAAGCTCCCATTCTCACGCCTCGTACGTCTCTCCCACCCCACTGTCAATCCCCCAGTCGACACTCTCTTCCCACTCCCCAACCCCTGTCCCTTTCAGACCCTCGTCTCTGGAGCCAAAACTAACCTAGTATTTAGGTGCGAGAGATCGCTCTCTCCCTCGTTCCCACTGGCGGGGAGTCCCTACGCTGGCAATCGCAAGCCATACAAGCGCTCCAAGAAAGTTGTGAGGCATTTATGGTGCATCTCTTCGAGGACACGAATCTGTGCGCTATCCATGCAAAGAGGGTTACGATAATGCAAAAGGATGTCCAGCTTGCTAGACGGATTAGAGGGGCTTGGGGTGGGTTGGGGTAATCGACATGGTTAATAAATGGGGGGGGGATCCGGAGATACCAAGTTGTGGTTTATTTACGATTTAGCAGAGAAGGAGAGCTGCGCGCGTGGAGGAAGGTGTATTTGTGAGGTGGATCTCGAGGGCTGGAGCTGGCTAAGCAATTATTCCATGCGGCTTTTCGGTTTTGGGGGAGAGTGGATATTCCAATGGGCGTTACAGGTCTGTTAGGTGAGGGAGGTTTATATCAATGCCGTATCAGACTTCCAAGCTATGAAATCTTGTCCATGGCTCTCTCTCTCTCTATGTACTCGCAAGATCAGTTCATTCTCAAAAAGTCCTCAGAAGTTGCTCAGAAAAACATCAAAAAACAACGAAAGACCTTCAGGGAGAATTGAACCCCCAATCAGAAAATTCAAAAAGAATATTTTCCCTGACACTGTGCAGTGAATTTATATCCCTTTAACCAAGCTAGAGGGTCAGATTTCTGGTGACACTGTGCACTAGACTGGTCTGACAAACTGCCTTGATGAAGTTTTAAGCGCTATCTTAGTATATATACTACCTACTAACCACTAAGATGGTTTTATTCTGTTGTGTTAAGGAACGAAAAGGGTATGCGTTTGTGTGAAGCACAGGGATGGGGACGTATGAGGTTGCGTAGAGGTAAAAGAGAAGGTTGTTTTGAGAATGTCATTCATCATACAACTATTCTGTTCTATTTAAAAATCCGCTTTCACTTAAGTGTTGAAGTCAGGGTCGCGAAGATTGAGGGGGTGGTGAAGGTGGGTAAGGTCGAGGGGGCCAGGGGGAAGATAAGGGGGAGAAAGACGACGTTTGTTGTTGGGCTTGGACACATTGGGGGGTTGGCGTTGGGCGTGATGGGGAGGGGAGGGGAGGGGACGACTTCTGCGGATGGACGAAGGTCTGGGGGAGTTGCGCTCCTTGTTGTTTGAGAGGCGGTTTTGCTTCTTGTGCATTTATCCTTTGAGCAGAGCTTAATTTAATGATAGAAAGCAAAAAGCAAAAAGAAACAGTCTCAACAGGAATTGAACCCTTAATCAGAAAAGTCAAAAAGAATATTTTCTTTGACGCCCTGCAGTGAATTTATATCCTTTTAATCAAGGGTTGAAAGTCAGAGTTCTTGTGACACTGTGCACTAGACTGGTCTGGCAGACTACCTTGATGAGAAAGAGAACTATTATTATCACATATATCCCACCAAAATTATAAGATGATTTGTTTTTTGTTTTATTTTCCAAGGGAGGTTTTGGTTGGCCAAGGGGATAGTGGTACAAGAGATCGAGCTTTACAAAACTTAATGGCACAAGAGAATGTCCACTTGTTGACATAATTAAGCGGGTACAGCGTGTTTCTTCTACACTCGGTGATACGCTTCAAGATAATATATAGCCCAAGCGCCTAGAGCAAGAAGCGGCCTTCCCAGCTCAATGAGTAATCCCAAGTCCCGACAACAGTAACATAAAACTCCTAAATCACATCATCTTCACATCGGCCTCCTCGCCCGTGTATTCCGTCTCTCCCTCACCGTTACCAACCTCCATGGCTTTTAGAATCTCTTCCGGCAGACCGCTAGCAATCCTCAAACCCTCTCCTCTAACCTTTTCCGCCTCCTCCCCTCTCCCCCCAACCTCGAGCGTATCTCCTAGGACACCTGCCGCGACGCTACCCCATAGAACGTCTCTCCCTTTTGCTGCTAGCGTCTGACTCGCTCTTGCGCTCTTCTCCGCCTGCTCACCCACGACCCCTTTGAAGAATTTCCAGCTCATGAAGTTTAGCGTCATGCACATGAGTTGATTGTTTGCTGCGGATTTGGCGGCTTGGAGAGCGGATTGCAGGTTCTGCTTTGTACGGACGATTGTGGTGTTAGAACCTAGGGGGGTGGTGGCGAGGATGAGATTGTAGGCCGATGTTAAGGAAGGGGAGGTAGAGGAAGCGCAAAGGGGGTGAAGGGATGAGAGTAGTGTGGGGAGAAGATGGTGTTGTAGATGGTGTGGGGAGCGGATAATGAGGATGGTGTTAAGAGCTGATAGAGTAGCGAGGTCCGTACGGAGACGAGACGGTGGGGGTTGGACGGTGAGGCTAGAAAGGGAGAGGGATGGAGAGAGGAAGATGGAGAGGGCAGTGGTGAGGTGGCCAGTGCCTTGAGCGATGATGCCGGAGAGGTAAAGAATTTGAATAACAATAGATTCGGGGGTTCCGGAGGGAAGGGAGGAGGCGGTGGATCTGAGTTCGGTGAGTTGAGAGGAGGCGGCGCGCCAGGAGGTGCGGCCGCAGAAGAGGAAGGTGAGTTGGATTTGCATGTGGCATTTTAGGATTTGGCGCAATTCTTGGCCGTGGGCAGCGGCTGAGATAGATCCCGGGGGTATGCTTGTCTTCTCGAAATTTCCTGATATAAGGATCAGCATATATGTTACTGAGTATATTGCAATACTGACTTTCTTGCATGCGAATGCCTTCCTTTAGCATTTGTTCCGCTTTTTGGCCATCTGACGAATTTCGATGAGCGATAGCTATGCTGCTTAGAAGAAACCCAAGAACGTAAATTTCATCTTTCGGCATCCAGTTGAACATCAACACAAGCTTCCCATCTGCTTGGCTCCGGATGATGCCACTTTGGGTTGCTATCCTAAAGCTCCCTGGATGAGCGATTGGAATACTGAAGGATCCATCTTCAGTCCATGCTTGACCATCGTTGATATGTTCTAGTGTTGCCTGCATCGCTTGCATCTTCGACATTGCCTGGGTTGAATCGAATTTCCCGAAAGTGCAGCTAAGGTCCGCAAAATGAGTAAGGGCTGCCAATTGTGGAATGGTGCCCACCACAGGATCTAATTGTGAGCTTCGAGCCACAGCTAGAGCGCGTTGAGCTTGTTCAATGCTTTCAGCACTGCTGGTCTCTCGTAAGTGGATCAGAGCCTCTACAATAGAGGCAAAAGCCAAAATGGCGTTGTCACCCCAGGTGCTTGCCATGGCTGAGATACTGCTGAGATGGCTTAATGCAGAAAGAATGTCTTGATGAGTCGAAAGATCGAGACACAAGAAGACTCGTAGGAATCGAAATGCATAAGCCCACGCGACATGCTGATAACTGTAATTATTTGAGCCAATGGTGCAACAAGGACTAGGAATACTTACGCCTCGACGTCTTTGATTACGCCATCGAGGAATTTGAGAGATGCCCTGGAGTTTTCCTTATACAATACCCGAGCAAGTAGATGTTGCTTATTATACTTGAGGTCAAACAAACGATGCTGAACTAATCATCAGTCTTGTTCTGGTAAAAGACATGGAATTTGCTTTACATACTCTTTCACATATGGTAATCTACTCATAATCAGTACCAATATCATCCTTAGGTCTGACTTGAACATACACCTTTACTTAATGCCTCTTCAGCTTCCATTGTGTTCTCAGTCTCTTCGTGCAAGACGGTAGCATATCGCAAGCGAACTGAAGCCTCCACATGAGGCTTCATTCTCCAATGCTACTATCATAAATCGAATGCTTCAAGAGACTATTGAATCCGTCGTACTCACCTTAAGCACTGCCTCTAGGCATCCCAGACCGGTAGCGATGAGTTTGTAATATCGGCACATCTCCATATCTTGATGGAGCAATACAACCAGTGAGCGTACACTGTGTGCAGCTGCAAAATAATCTTCTGCTAGAGAAAGTAGGAGTAGTTGGTAATCCAAGGGTGGAGCTGGCTTAGCTTGCTGCTCAGCCGTTACATGTGCAATAATTCCGCTTTTGTGGAAGCTGGGGACACCATTCGATAAGATACTAGTCGACAGCGCCATCTGCGCAGGCGGAAAACTGGCTGAATTAACTTGAAAGACGTTATCTGGTGCATACGCTGCCGAGACGTGGTTGTTAGTTTGGTAGGCAACATTATTGCGAGCAGGACTTCCGCTGATTGGGACCACGACTCCTTGAAATTGCGCCCTTTGCCCTTGACCAGCAGTTTCTCTATGATATATTGGCGCATTGCCCTTCTGACTCGACCATCTCGGGTCTGAGTACATCTTCGAGGCTATCAATGTCCGTCGCCAGAGATTATCGGTATGGGACACGATCCCTGCAGCCACCTGTTTGAACTGATCTTCTCCCTCTGTTTTCCCATGCTTCAAGGCCGCCGAGCTTCTGCAATTTTCCGAAATGCAATATGCTGGTTATCTTTATAAAGCAGCAAGTCGCGGCAACCGTAAGCGCGTGGCTCGCCGAGGAGCCGAGGCTGTTTTAGTATCGTGTTGGGAGAAGACTTTGCATGCCTTTACTTCAAACAATCAATATCAATGTTCTATCTAGAAGTTATGTTTTGATTCCTTGCTTCCACGTTACTGTACAGACATACAGCCGAGACAAATGGACTTCTGGCGAATATTTGGCTATTCTAGAATCTCTTTTCATCACCACCCAGATACCATCAATCTACCAACTAAAGATGGGAAACTGACAAATCTATTAGAACTGTGCAAAACAGCTACTCCTCCTTGTCGGCTCAATCCTGTTCTGTTCAATGGACACTTGCAGACCTTCTGGACAGCTACGAAGTACCAGGACATACCAATTTACTACAAGCGCAAGATTTTCGAGGCCGAGGATACTGCATTTGCCGGTACTTTTGCTGTTGATTTCGTGGTTGCACCTTGCAAAGAAGATGATGACTCTCTCCCGCCGAGGACTACATATTTTGAAGATGCTGAATTTGGTGAAATCGGATCTCTGGACTCTAAACCCATGCTCGTCACTCTTCATGGTCTAAGTGGTGGCTCTCACGAAATTTACTTACGGCATGTTCTGGAACCCATGATGAAGGTAGGCTGGGAAGCATGCGTGGTCAACTCTAGGGGCTGTGCGATGAGCTCAGTTACTACAGACGTGCTGTATAATGCAAGAGCCACGTGGGATGTTCGTCAAACAGTAAAATGGCTGAGGATGACCTTTCCCAACCGGCCACTTTTCGGGGTCGGGTATTCTTTGGGCGCAAATATAATGGTCAATGTACGTATCGTAGATGAGCTAGACTTAAAATTAGGCATATGTCTCTGATGAAATTATCTCTTATGTAGTACCTTGGCGAAGAAGGATCCAAATGTGCGCTGAAAGCCGCCTTAGTGTGTTCAAATCCATGGAATCTTGAAGTTGGCTCTTTAGCACTTCAGCGGTCATGGCTTGGGTTGGAGGTCTACTCAAAGACCATGGGAACGAACATGAAAGCCTTGTTTGAAACGTATGCAGATCATGTGAATAGGCCTCGCGACCGAAATAACTGACTGAAGCTTTTTAGACACGTTGAGGCAATCTCGAAGAATCCGCGAGTTGATGTCGCAAAAGTACGGAGCATTAGATACTTGCATGAGTTTGATAGGTTACTCTCTTATCATCTCAACTCATTCCATTGCTGAATGAGCCCACAGAGAACTGCAGGGACCGACGTGGGGCTATCCAACTGAGAGCGCCTACTACCGTGATGCTTCTTCAACGGACTCGCTTTTAGCGGTCAAAATACCACTCTTTGCCGTGCATGCAGAAGACGATCCAGCATGTTTCCCAAGAGCGGAGATTGTTAATTCAATCTGCTGATACCATACAGATAGCGGTAAAGGAAGCGATTCCCTTTCAAGAATTCCGGTGCAACCCATTCACAGTATTATGCACAACTTCTCTCGGAGGGCACCTCAGCTGGTTCGAACATGGAGGTGGAAGATGGTTTTCGAAGCCTGTAAGACGTAATGCAGGTGTCCTAGGATCAAAGAGTTGCTGACCCGATCACAGATAACCCAATTCTTATTGAAAATGGCCAACGAAGTCGACCTTAGTAAGCTTGTTCAGATGTTAGAGCAAAATTCTGCAAGCGGGTCGATGCTCGACATGAAAGGTCCGAGTTTTGATCCGATGCGTAGGAAGCTGGAAATGCGCATGGAGATGTAGTACCCGCGGCAACGGATATTATTTTAAGCCCATAGACCTTACCTACTTCTAAAATTTTAATTCACGCGAATGAAACCCGTTTCCGACTGACTCTGGTCCCTTTCACGGCTTTGGAGTCGTCTATTGGTGGCTCTTCGATTGTACCAATTTCGGATTTTCTTCGCCGCTTCTGTCGGATGGAATCCTTAATATCCTCCTACTCACCGTTTTAGTACTTTGAGGCGTAACAGGTATTTGAACGAAATCTGACCAGCTTGGACGTCCTTTGCTGCTGCCTCGCTTCTGCTTCATTTCGTCTGGCCTCCCTGATCTCTTCCATCTCCCTGCTCTTCATCATCTTGCTTTCTATCTGACCTTCCTTGCTTGCGTTGACGATGGCGAGTATCATCATCATGCTCTCCTACGTATTCATATGAACATTCAGCGAATGGGTGTATCGTGGGACTAAGATTGAGCGAGCTCTCCGAGACTTACCTGATCATCGACGAATACTTTTCCCTTCTTTTTGCCTTTGGGTAGGTCCACACCAACAGGAGTGATCATGTTCAATTTCGGAATACCCAGTTCTTTGTCGGTGTAGACCCTCTTTTTCTTCTTGGCTGGACCTGTATTGGATTTGGTCTTCTGCTGCTTAGGTACTGGGGCCTTGGGTCCGGGTTTTTTCGAAACCCGACTTTTGGTGTTTGATCCCAAGGCACTCGACTTTTTCAGAATCTTACCCCCCTTACTAGAACTAGACTTGGTTCGTGAAGCTTTGATCGGAGCCATTCTCGCAACTCATTTGGGATTTGGTGACGAAAGATTGGGAGAAATTTGGGCGTATTAATGGCGGCTCTTAGTCTAGCGCTCTGCGGCTGCGGCTACGGCTGCTCAGTGCTGAGACAACCAAGATTCGATTCTACTGATGTGTTCGTTCTGGTTTACTATCACAAGAAAACACATCTGTTGTTTAGGATATCCTCATGGACTTCATACAGCCTACAATGATCCTCTGGTGCCAGACAGTTGAAAGCTAGTTCTTGCAAACCAATGTATTTTCCACCATTGTGAACGTTGCGATTTGGTACGGTCATGGAGCAAGAAACGTGGACTTCCTACCGATTTCTCTTATACCGACACTATGTTCTCGCCTGTTACATATCCAAGAACCTTTCACATGTAGCTAATTCTACCTTGAACCGAAATTGTCAGGGAACTGGCCCTAACCAACCGGCCAAAAGGCTGAATCCGCTTGCTAGCTAGGCAAACGGCTCCCAACTCCACATATATAGCTGTCCCGCGACAGAAATGCCCAACCTGTCCCTGTCATTATCTTATAGCCAGTGCAGTCATAAAACATTAACAACCAAGAATTCTTCTTGGTGTTTCCGGATCATATTTGGAAAGTTTCGAAACCATTTTGATGGATATAGGTAAGCAATAACACCTACGCTCGGACCTCCCCACAAGCGCCCCAGCTCATAGCTACAGTCCCATCGATTTCGACTCCATATGCAGTAAGCAGTCTAGTGATAAAAGCGTCTGCTCTGTATTGGTGAGATAATGAACATAGAGTAAAACGAAGTTTACCGTTGAATCTCGTTAGTGCAGCTTGATTGAACGGAACCCTGTCCACCACCTAGGTTTGTCAATTACGCAATGGCTGAAATGATACTTCAGGTGTAGGGAGCGAGTTGAAGACCTTGGTAACCTTATTAAATGATCTAGATTGTATTCAATCGAATAGGAATTGAGGTCAAGTCTATCAGTCGTCCTACCTAGCGCTCATGTAGAGCTCTAGGTAGACCGGCAATCGTGCATTGAGGATCCGGAGTTGTCATATGTTCTGCTGTTGGTGCTGCTGGACATTGGTTAGAATATTAGATACTTGCTGGTCAGAACGTCGGATACCTTAGAGCTGACAAAATACTGTGATGTCCCCTCGATTGACTAGAGCCGCGCACGCTAGCACGGCGGTTTTAGCGCATTCAGCCTTGGCACCTTACGCCTCCAGCTCCGAAGGTTCTGTACAACTGCTGGATCGAAGTGCACAGCTCGGAGCTCCCACCCTTTACCATTCTCAAGCTCTCTTCAGATCTGTTCAGCATCAATAGCCTCACGAGACTCATAAATAATGTCAAGCCATCGGCTCTTCCGCTTCCCAAAACCGGAGTGGCTGAATAGCCCTAATACCCGGACAGCAGGCGTCTACCTCGCAGGCGCATTAGTTCGTGAATCCCTTATCAATCTATCTACCGGACTGACTAATACTTATGGGAAGTTCTCCCTGGGCTTCTTTTTCTTCATCGATGCGTCAACTTACTCCCATTCCTCCAAAAACGGCTCAAAAGTCCACATCAAGTTTGTTGACTGGATACCCGGCATCTGCTCGGCGTTAGGCATGCTGGTCATCAACTCCATAGAGAAGACGCGATTGAGTGCGGATAGTTATAGCTATTCGGGGACGGGAGTGGCGTGGAAAGCGAGGCTGGTGCTATTTCTGGGGTTTGCGTTAATGGCGGGCGGGTTGGCTGGGTCTGTGGTGAGTCGAGGCAGAATCTCATGCTGGTTTTCAGTAGATGCTAACGTTCATCTTGTGTAGGCTGTCCTGGTACTCAAGTACGTCGTACCGAACTACTCATTCCCCACATTATATTTTGGGGTTGCCAATGTCATTGCCAATGGACTTATTATGCTCAGGTATGTCTATGCTCTTCAATTTCTTCAGTCTAATCACTAAACAAGCCTACAGCTCTGTTGTTTTATGGGTATCGCAAAATATGGAGGACGATTACACCTATAATCTAGCGTTGTGATCGCACTTGAGCATATGTTTGTGATCAGGGGTGGCGGGCTTGGGACGGGACTAGGAGTAGCGGGTCAATAACTCAGTTTTGCGATTAAGCAGGAGGTTTAATATTGAATCATATATCCAGCACTTATCTTACACACTTACCAAGAGACTGTACCCCCAATTCAGTCTTCCAAGGACGCGCTTACAGCAGCGGGCATCATATACCTGTCAAGAGTATGGAGATTGCGGTCTTAAAACCAGGAAGAGGCAACCACCGCTCTTTGGCGGTCCTCAATGCTCGATGTTATGCTTCGCCGATCATAGTCTTGGGAAGTGGTTAGGTATACAAGGCTACGCTTGCTCCTCTGGAAACTTCTCAACACGATAAGGACACTAAACGTTGTCATACGATGTTCTGGAATCGCAGTGGTCTATCACTCTATACATGCCTTGAAGCATATGCTACGCCGCAGAGGTGCTCAATCATGTCCCCTAAAATGAAAATCATATCCCAGTTCCTGTTTCTTATGGACCAAATATCAATTCTAGGACATCTTCCCTCTAGGAAATACTCAAGTGGATTCTGTGGTCACAGTGGGGAACGCAAATAGGGGAGTAACGGTATGGGAAAGCTAAGATCGCGGTACGATCGACAAAAAAGATCTCGGAATACCAATAGCTTTACAAGAGATGCTCATATGTAAGATCTTTCTGTATATAAGAATATCATAACAAATCCTGCAAGAGTTTGCGGATATTAGGTGAAGCGAACAATATCAGAGGAAGGGAATAATCCCAAGCATATTGTCTAATGTCGTGCACAGGGCTGTATTGTGGGCTTTATAATCAGGTGAAGTCAGGCAAAGTAAATAATTAATGGAAAGGATAGATATAAGGAAATAGATATTTTGCGCTTTTGGTTATAGATTGGGATTCTGTTGAGGTTCTGTAGAAAGGGAGCTAGTAGATACTCTAAATTCTCTAAGAGTGCCCTCGATCTAGAGATGTCCCAAATTTGGCGTCGCGGTTCATGAGAAGTCGGAAAGGCGTGTCTTTGTCCCTGCGTTACTCTAGATATTTCCCGAAAGCAATAGCATTTCCTTAGATTTCTGAATGAGCCTCAGGTATATTAGAGGAGGTTTCACAGCCAGCCACGAGTATGTCTGTCTGTCCTGTCGACTGCAGTGCCGCCTCTCACAGGCTCGACGAAATCTACGGCGTCAACATACGACCACCCAATCCGCCGACTCCATACCTAGGCTCCCAGATGGAGCTGACCGGGCACTGCCTCCCCAATCTATTGTGTCTAAGCATGGGCGAGGGGACAAAAACCAGGAATTAAATGCTGTTCTGAATACATTGCCCGCCCGGAAAGCGAAACAGCTACAGCTTACGCTCCAGCAGAAGTTCCTCGAGAAGCGTCGTCAAGAGGGCTCTACGCCGTCGACGGCTACGAATGCAGATGTGGCCCCAAGCTCAGAGGCTTCAAGGCCCATCAGCAAGAGAAATAAGAAAAACGGGACCGTCGCTAAGCTTGTTGCTCATAGGATGGAGAGAGCCAAGAAGGATTCCACAGAAGCACAGAAAGACTCAGACGCCGAGGAGTTGAAGAAAGAGACTATACTTCCAAAGAAGAAAAATACCATCGCTAAGCATGTAACTCAGGGGACAGAAGAGAGACCCAAAAAGGATTCCATAGGAGCACAGAAAGCATCAGATGCTGGGAAATTGAGGAGAAAGATTGTTCTTCCAAAGAAGAAAACTGAGAAGGTCAAGAAAGGCGAGAAGCCTAAAGATGGTGCTAAGAAGGACGGCGCTACTACACGGCCAAGCGGGGCTGAACTCACGGCCGCGAAACTGAAATCTGATGTTGCAGAGTTGCAGAAAGCTTTGAAGTCTAAGGCCAAGGACGAGCGCAATCTCAAAATCAGACGTACTGTGTCCAAATCTCCAGAGGTAAACGCTGTGCAACGTCGTTTTGTTGCCAATATCTGACATATGCGAGCCGTAGCCCTCAACATTATCGGAAATGGTCCTGCGAAGAATTAGCAATGACACAACTAAGGAGCCATATGCTCCAAAGCCAGAGATGGTCGTTACAAAAGTTAAAGAGGAAGAATCTGCTGGACCAACCATCAGGATTAGATCAAGACGACGGATACAAGTGACCCCGCGAAATGCTCCAGCGTCTACGAGGCTCAAAAATGTGGCAGGCCATGAATCTCTAGAAGCCGCTCTTCGGCCCAAGAGTGAGGAAGGAATCACCCAGACTACAAAAGCTGAAATCGAAAAACTTAATGCCGAAGACCTGAAGTTAACACGTAAGTACTCAACATGAAGGGGCATTGCAATACATCTGACATTTGCCAGCTATTGAGGCCAACCGGCTTCCTGTACCCACTTTGGCTTATGGGCTTGAAAGGGTCTTATTCAAGTAAGCCACAAACGCATACCCTTGGGCATTGTTGACTAACTACAAATAGTCCAGGAGTTTATCAACTGCAAGACCCAAGATCTAAGGTCTTCAATTTTGATCCTTATCTCCAAAAGATTATGCCTGTCGCCGATTTTGATTTTGATGCCCTCAAAGAGTACATCACCTCTTCTAAGGATCAATCGCTCAAGCAGCTTGCCCAGGTTTATAATAAGCGTTATGTGGGCTCCAGTTCTAGTATGACTGGAGTGTTGGCCCACTTTCATTTCCTACTTTCACAATGGCGAAGTATCAACACTACTATGCTTTCTAAGACGTTTCCGGATCCGTACCTGACTTTCACCGAGCTACAAAGAAACCCTTCGGCCATATTTTTGACATGGCAGGACGGTTCATACGCGATTGATGCGGATAAACAGTTCGATACCGCTAATATACTAATGATGCTTGGAAAGTCCATGGAGAAACTAATGACCCTAGATACTGCAGATTTTGAGAGATATCGCAAGTCAAATCCAGAGCAGGTTACTGAAGAGGAGCGCAATGCGCCGGAGTCTTTCCACTACACAACGATGGGTGACTTTTTAATGCGATCGCAATTAGATGCATTTGATTCCCGCTTACCGGGCACTGGCATGTTCGACCTGAAAACAAGAGCGGTGGTATCCATACGTATGGAACCGCAGTCTCCCCACCTTGGCGTCGGCTATCAAATAAAATCAAGTCAAGGTGACTACGAATCATTCGAGCGTGAATATTATGACATGATCCGAGCAGCTTTCCTTAAATATTCTCTCCAGGTCAGGATGGGTAGAATGGACGGTATCTTCGTTGCATACCATAATACAGAGAGGATTTTTGGCTTTCAATATATCAGCATTGAGGAAATGGACTTTAGCTTGCATGGACAGCGGGACACTTCGGTTGGCGATCAGGAGTTTAAGCTGAGCTTAAAGCTTTTGAACGAGGCTTTGGACAGAGCGACGAAGAAATACCCTGAGAAGGTTAGTAAGGTCTTTGGAATAAAGTGAGGACGCTAGCTAATTGTGGAAGTCTTTACGGCTCCATTTTGAGACTCGAGACGTAGACACGCCTTTCATGTACATATTTGCAGAGCCCGTCACCGAAGAGCAAGTACAAGAAATACAGACGCAAAACAACGAAAAAGTCGAAGCATTCCAGCGAAAACTGATGGGCCTCGACGATGAAATTTCGGAGTTAGAGCCAGCGCAGAAAGAAGAAGACAAATGGGCCGACATACAAGCCGATGTGCAAGAAGCAATGGCTAGAGACGAGATGTCTGTATGTAATTGGAGCGAAGAAAAGGGGTTGCCGGACAGAGCTGTGCAAGAGTCGTTCTCTGACTCAAATGGTTTCCGGTTTTCCAAAGATGCTTCGTTATATAGAAATAGAGATCTAGATCAGGCAGATGAGAATAAATTTGCAACGGCTGCTGGAAGCGAAGAGGACGAAGGGGAGGAAGAAGAAGAGAAAGAAGAAGGAGAAGGAGAAGGAGAAGGAGAAGGAGAAGGAGAAGACGGAGAAGAAAATGGAGCTGAGAATATTGAGATCGACGACCAGGAAAAGATTAACGACAAAGCCGGCGACTCGGCTAAGATCGAAGTTGAAGAGCAAACCCGAATGAGTACTTGGGATGCCACCACAGAGCTTTTCGGGGGTGCCAGCGACGACGGGGATGTCAAAGAAGTCATTGACGACGGAAACAAGGTCAATGAGAGCGATGCGGGCGGAGAAGTGGTTGGTCATGTCGAAATAGGACTGGACGATGAAGGAGACAAGAGCGGTCCAAGTGAAGGATTAGAATTCGTGGCAGAACTTGACGGTTTGATGCAAGGGGAAGAAGGTGGGAACGAAAGCGGGATGCAAGAAGAAGAAATTGAGATCTTAGCTCAAGAGATCGTCGCAGAAGGCCAAGAGCCAGAAGTGGAGGCGGCTTCGAGTCTTGATCAGGCTGGTCATGGCAGCGATAGCTCAGATCAGGGCACCAGCCAGTCGGATATTGAAGCGCACCCGGCTTCTTCTGGCCAGAATTTCGACACTCGGGCCGACCATTCATTCCTCGAAGAAATGGACCATGAGTACAGCCCTGCTCCCGACTCCGAAGTCTTCGCCATGGCCCTCACAGTCCGTAATAAAGTCAACGACAACTACGTCCAGCGTCCGGAAAATATCAGTCCGGATGACAAATGGTCCATCGAATATTCTTTAGAAGAAATCTCTAAGCCAAAAAGAGCGTGGAGTCTGTACCGTGCATGCCAGCAACGGAGGAGAACAAAACTAGAGAGCTTCGAAAACAGAGACGGGAATGACAAGGTCAATGAATATGTGAAACAGTTGAGGGGATTGAGCCAGAAGGGAGCGTTGTGGAGGGAGGAGATGGATAGGAAGGAGGAAGGGAGGAAAGTGGCGGTTGTGGGTCAGCCGATGCCGCCACGGGAAGAGGTCACCAAGCCCGCAGAGCAGCAGTCGGAGGACTAATTCGGTCGTTCTGTATGTGTATGGTTATGTGGAATTGTACAACCTATTCTAGGCTTCCTCCGGCCGTTGAGGCTTCTCGAAAGGGCACAAACGAGATGAAAGGGTCTTACCTATCATTCAACCGACCATTCTATATAGAAGGCCCATAATACTGTACTTCGATTGGTTTCGAGTTACCTATAGACTAATCATAATCTTTTATCCAAGGAGCATTGAACATTCAATGCCCGGTGCCTGTGCGTGCCAGTGCCTTAGATATTGTGTTTTGCCAGTACGTCATTGAATTTGATTCGTCAAGTACTCGTAAATACCTTACCTTCCAGTTATCATACCTTACATACACACCTTAAGAAATTCCCAAATGATCAGCGCAGTGCTTCTCCAGTCAGCTGTTACCCCCGTCATATTTTTGGGTAAACAATGCCCCGTAACCCAACAAAGACTACTGAAGAGATTAACAGCGCAGCCTCCGAAGCTGCGAAGGGCGCCGTTGTTGGCGCCGCAAAAGTACGTTCACTCGTCCAACTGACCATGCGACTCTTTCCTGAACGCACTACTAATAAATATTTATCAGTGGGGTCTCATAACCACCTTCCTCGGCGTTGCCGGCCACTTTCTCTCGCCCAATTACCGCAATTTGACTGTGCAATTCAAAGTCTACATCCAAACCTCAGGCATGACTCTCGGCGGCATGATCGGTGCTGATAGGCGGTTACGGGAGTATGAGTTCAGATCCAGGCGGGAGAAGAAAAGGACGCAAGATGAGGCTGTTTGGAAGAGGTGGGAAGGGCTGATCGAGGAGGAGGCAAAGAAAGAGGGCAAGCCGTGATACTCGCCGGCTCGTTCGTGGGTAAGACCGGGACTCTCTCGCACGTTGGGAAGAGTCATACAAAGAACTTGCCATTGGCTCTCCGAAGACCACGACATGGAAGGAAGGCACCGTCGCCGGATTTTGGAACATTTAAGAAAGAGAAACGGCGGCTTCAGTAGTCAGTGAAGGATAGGATAGGTGGCATGAATGTTAAATCGGCAAAGCACCGAGGACTATAGAGCCTTCTTACTCAGCAATACTCGCGGTTCCTATGAGAAGGTGCAAGTACTACAGAACCTGACTAAGGAGAGACTTCGGGAAAGAGCTTGTCGATGCCACGCTTGAGCAGAAATCTGCTTCGTACATCCTTAGATGTTAGCCATAGCCAAATGGGCGGCTATTCATTACCTTTGTTGGTTCATGTTGAGGTACACTGTATTTGCACTGTGTGGATAAAATATACTCACGTGAATGTGTGGAGGAGGTCGATCTCGCCAGCTGGGTAGAGTAAATGCAATTCATTACGCGAGTGCAAAATCTCAAGAAGTAGCTAAAGAGAGAACATGGAAAAGCTGTTCTTTTCTCGGACATATATCGGTTCGACCTTGTAGTTAATATACATTGAACCCGTCGTGGTCATCTATCAGGTCTCTCGAACTTGATGCTGAGTCCAAGGAAAAGGGCAACAACTTCGCTATCTCGAGCCTGGACATCTTTCGACTGGTTTCCAAGTAAAGCCTTTGAATAATTCGACCAACATCGTATCTTAAGATAGATATTGCCTTCTGGTCTTACTTCCAGTACCAATTGCTCAATTTCTTTATCAGCAATATCGTCGTCTCGTCATCATACTCCTCTTCACGCCTTGCCTTCTTTGTGAAGAATGGCTCTCAACTATTTAAGATAACAAAGGCTTTGAGCAAGACACAATACCTCTTTCAGCACTATGGCGTCTTTGTTCTCATATCGCAGACTCCTATTTTACCCTCGATCTCCTCTCACTAGCCAACCGTCAAACATCGCAAAACCCCATGATCTTATTCAAACTAACAAAACCACCGAAAAGACCTTCCCACCAAATCATGTGTCAACAGATCCTCGCAACATTCTCCTGCGGCCACACCTCTCGCGACTACCACCGCTGCGACCGACTCCCCGGCCAATGGTGCAAAATGTTCATGGACATTGAGGAATCCCAGATCGAGCAGCCTCTCCCAATGGAATGCATAGACTGTGTTGAAGACAAGAAGGAACATAGGATACGCAAGCGGTTGAGGACGATGTCGTTTGGGTTGATCCGTGAGGAACCATGGTACTTGAATGATCCGAGGACTGATCCGAACTACAAGGGGCCGTATACGGAGCATTATCATCCAGATTATAGGGGGGAGAGGTTTAGTAGCATACTCGAAGAGGGTCAGGAGTCGGTTTCGGACTTCAATCGCGAATCTATTCCAAAAGAGAGTCAGAAGTCGGTTTCGGACTTCAGTCGGGAATCGATTGAAAATCTCAGTCGAAAACCGGTTCCAAACACCCGTGCGGAATCGATTCCAAATTTTTGAAAGGGGGTAAGTATTTTGTGCTAACTCGGATGAGGACACCGAATCGAGCTTTTTGGTTCTAGAGGTAAGCACGTTGATTGAATGTCGAATGTTCGATACTAAAGCCTACGTACATAAAAATATGATCATCCTAGCATCCTCTTGGTCCTTAAGTTTCTGTTCCCATCGCATGCATAGCACAATCTTTATACAGAGAATCTCCAAAACATCAAAGGAGGTTACTCTCCAAGCCCCTCATGTTAGTTCTCCCATCCCTCTTCCTACCGCATCAATAGCACAATCTCCGACCCAAATGCCCGAAATCTCCAAACCGTTGAACGTAATATCCTCACCCAACTCGCCGTCACCTTTCATGACACCTCCTCCATACTCCATCCCCTATCCAAACCAAAAAGTACCTTTAATCCAGCAAAGCTATCCGATCTCCCCCACCTCCCCCCACCACCCGCTCCATCTCCCCATCGTCTCCATAATAAACCCCAAGAATCCACTTCCAATTGCGCATCTTATACTACAGTTTCTAATCCATACCCACCACCGTTCTTCCTACCCCCCAGAGAAAAAACAACAACAACAACCCACAGCTCTCAACCATTGAGCCCGATAAAGGTCACAGTTTTCCCGCTTCTTGATCCAGGCGTCTCTTCCAACAGTCCTATCACGCACCCTACCCACACCTGCCGGCTAGTTCGCAAGACGCTTTGGATGTATTCCATTACTTCCCTACTATGTACCCGCTCACCCGCTTATCCCGTCACTCACCTACCTACCTTATCCCACCCGCACTCTGCACACCCCACAACCTCTACCTCCAACCCCCCCCCTTTTCCCCCTCTCAAACCCCCTTATTCCCGCAGCCACGTTATCAAAGCCAACCAAAGATAAGATGGTCTGACTGAGACCGCGGCTTCTGATATAAAGGAGGGGGGAGGGGGCTGGGGGACAGAGGAAATAAGGGGGAGAGGTGTGGGGGATTGAGGTGAGAAGATGGAGTGGGATAGGGGTGAAGTTATTATTTAGTTTGGAAGAAACTTGCAGCTTCGTATGCTAGATCGCTCACATCCTCCCTACAGTAGCTACTCCTACTGTACCTCCCGCCTCCCCGCTTCTTTTCCCGTCTCAAAAACCCCCATCTAACCCAGCCCAAAAAAAAACCCCGACCTCACTTCACTCGCCTCCTCCCTAGCCCTCGACGTGGCGCTGGTAGCTATGGTTTTGATTGCGTCGGTTGACGCAAAGGAAGTTAGAGGGGCGTTGCAGAGAGAGAGGAGCATGAAGATAAGGGATACGGAGAGGATGGACAGGGAGGAAGGAAGGGTAGATGGGATGGGATGGGATGGGGGAAAAGACAGACGTGAGGGGAAGAAGAAGCGAGATGGGAATGGCGGAAGCGAGCGAGTTGCTTGTTCTTGGTATTCAGGGACGGGCATAGGCGGTCCGGAGGAGGACGTATTTCAGTGTGTGAGAAAGGTAATTTGCATGGGAGTCTGCGTAAATCGCAGTAGCTAAGGGGGTATCTAATATTTTGGTGGCTGTTTCGATCGGGTGTTGGTGGGATATCTGTGGTGGAGGTGTTTGTTGTTGGGGGGAATGGTGGGATGTGCTTGTGCTATGTGTGCAAATACTTTTTATAGAATTCTTCTATGGGGCCTTTCCCTGGGTAGTCCTGCGGTCTGTTGGCTTCAGTGTCATTTTCTGAGCCTCTTCTTCATCTCTTTCCCTCTACACATTCAGCCCTTCAACCTCAACGTCGAGCCTTCCTCACACTCAACTCGGTACCCCACCGACTCCTTTTGCGCCCTCAATTTCCGTGCCCCTTTCTTCCGTCTCTCTTTCTTAGAAATTTCAGTAACTCTCACGTCTTCTTGAAACAGCTGTGATACTCCCAATAGGTAGTCCCATTCCTGGCGTGAGGGCGCCCATATTATCAAAGGCCGGATAGCGCCGTCGTGAACGATGAAATTGCACTCTCCGAACCCTTTCAAGTCCCTCCACAGTGTCGGGGATGGCTTGGTGTGTCTGCCTCCATTTGCATGTTGGTCCATTTTCTCGGAGTCCTGAAATAATGTATTCACACCGAGAAGGTAGTCCCACTCCCTCGCTGGAGACCTCCACGTTCTCGTCTCAGTGACTTCATGTTTCTCATAGATGTTCGACGCGTTCCCTTCCTTTTCCTCATAGATAGCGCTCCCTGGCAAACACACCAAATCCCACCCCTGATCCATGATCTGCTCGGGCCCTCTTTCCACAGCCAAGTATCCACCTTCCTCCACCACGACCGTCTTCTTCAAAAAATCAAGCGTCGAGAGTTTCCGCAGGCGCTCATAGGAGTCGGCTCCCATATCGTGATCTTCAATATAGCCACCATACTCAGTATCATCACCATTTCGAAAGTCGGCTGGAATTATAAAATTCATTTCCTCAAGCGTTCTGTCCTGTGCCAAGATAGCGCATACGCGTTGTATAGCTACTCGGTCAAGATGCCCTTCAGGAGAGATCTTGTCCATATGCATCTTTGGAAAATTCTTCGAGCGTCCGTTAAGATCTCTCTCATCGCCATTCTTGTCCGGCCAGCGCATGTAGATCGGAGCATGAACATCCAAACGCCGTATACGTGCTCTGGCTACTGGCCCTATCGTCAGAAAAAAACGCAGCAGGCCTTGCCAGCCGCTTCTGCCAGGAAAACGGAAAAAGTTGTCGGCCCAGAAATACATAGCTGCCTCATTGTACACCTGCTGGCATGTCCCTAGCAGTCCGGTGGCCATCTTTTTACGGACATAGGTGAGGCTGGCTTGGTTGCGGGTTTTGAAGGGAAGATTCTCTAGGGGACTCTTTTCCGACCAGGTTGAGATGCGGGCTTCCCATTCTAGGTTGCCGGTTAGGTCGGTGTGGAGGAGGTGAGGCCATAGGTCGATGGGCGACGGGTTGATGAGGACGTGGCGGTAGATTGTATTTCTAACTTCGGGGGGAAGGTTGAGGAAAGGGGATTGCTGCTGCCGATGCTGCTGTTTGGGCTTTCGAGGTTTCGGCGGTCGAGGCATTTTGCTTAGCTCAAGGTGCAACGGTGATATTGTAGGAGGCAGCGTGCTTTAGATGATCATTAGATTTAGGTGCAACGATCGTCATGTCCACCTTACCTGAGAATCTACTTTGGGAACTTGGTGGATCTCTACCCAACACCAGCCTCTTCAAGACTATCTAACCCACTTCGACGCAGACTGAGCATGCAATGGATCTCGCATTGATGATTCGCTTTGCAGCCTCCAGGTCTTGAAAGATGTGATTGTTCTCTGTCGGAGCGTCACACTGTGCAAGGTACTGATGGGAAGAAGGCACCTTTTCGAAAGATCCAGCCTGATATCACTGATTCACATCCCGGGTGAGCCTGAGTTTATCTTGGCAGAAGCCATGGTTATGACTCAGCGGGCTGAACACCCAGGTGGTACTTAGATAGCGACGGCATGTGAATGATTGAGTATAACTTCAAGATTGGCGTTTTGAGTGGTGGTAGAGTTGACTCTCCCCTTTGGGTGTTGGAGATCAGGGTCTTCAAGCAGCAAAGAGTGGCAAGAGCCTACAAGTCCGATACGCTTGGCATGCTTGTGTGTTGCCTCACCCTTTCTGCTCACATGATGTGCTACTAATCGTCAACGCCGTGTACGGTGTACCACAGTACCTGCCGGAAGTGTTTAAAATAGGATCAATATATCGAGACGCCGGTAAACGAGTGATCCGAGGGCATGGGACATGGGAATGGGATCTGGGTGGAAAACTGGTTCGGAACAAAGGGCGACCGGGTGAGCAAGGATTGCATGCAGGCGAACGTTGGATTGACGAGCATCTAAGCCTCTCTCTAGCTCTCTAATGCTTGTCGTGCATCTCCGTAGGCACTAGAAGTCCTGAGAGTACCTGCAATATCAATTTTGTCCCTATCAAATCAGATGGAAGCTGCTCCCAATCACGCCCATTGCGCAAAGACCAGATTAGTCCCAGGTGGCATTCTGCGTCTCTTCGCGACTTCTTCAACCTTAAAGAGTATAGGTATAACAACGCTTAATTGACGTGTCGAGCTGGCGTCGACAGATTAAAACCCGGACGTCTCGTCATGATCTTTCATCTTCATCTTCTTCTTCTTCGTCTTCTTCTTCCTCTACTTTCACACACTGTCTGAGCAACTCTTGCGGATTACAGCACAATGTCGGAACGACGACGACGGAAGAGCTTGAGCATATTCCGGCCTCCAATGAAAGCTCTCACACCGATCAACGATGACGACCCACCAGTACCAAGTTCTGCGAACCTCAAGAAACGCCGCCCTGCGTCCTTCTTCACTTCAGAACCATCCTCCAGTCCTACCTCAACCCACTCGAACCCGCCGCTCGAGCGAACCAGTTCGAAGAGCAGCATTGATCGCTTCTTCTCCCATAAGTCCAGACCGCATAGCTTGCAGAGATCCGGCCGCCCTTCGAGTATCTTTGGCTCGTTCCGCTCCCTGCACTCGGTCAATGACGACAACGACGACCTCACTCGCACTAGCTCTACGCCTACTTCCGTACACTCGCCCAGCCTTGGGGCGGTTCACCCGTCTAGTCAGACGGTCCTTCATCATGGAGACGTCCAGCTGCAGAGCAACATGTTCAGAAAGAGAAACATATATCTTGTCCTTACCGAGACACACTTGGTGCGGTTCAAGAATCAGGCCCGGTAGGTAGCAGACTCATTCTCTTCCTACTCCCTCAGTGGTATCTTTGCTGTCGTGTCACTGGCGCTATCTCAAAGGCCACTCTATATAAATTCTGTCTCTGAGCATCACGGTTCTACGATTGGTCCGTAACGTCTACACGTCTTTTCTTTTCTTTCGTACCCTTGTATCCTCCCATCACTCTATGCCTTCGAAAACCTTTCTATCCGGGCTTGTCTACTATCTGTTCGTTTCTTCACATGCCCTAGTCCTGCATTGATCCCGTACAGCCATGTTCCAGTTTTTTCCAACCGCCTCTAAGTCCTTAACTGACAGCATCTTGACGACAGAGCATCGGAGACATTCCCAAGCATCCCTGCTTCACTTGGAAGAGCCAATGCGATAAGACATTCACGGATGAGCTCAAGCGGGTCTTTACATGAGCTGCAATCATCTACCCCGTCGGAAAATTTCCACAGCATTCCGCTGAACCAAGTTGTTGCTGTCTATAAGCTCGATGATGGAAAACCATGGTTTAGCGTTGAAATTGCCCATCTGGACGAGAATCACCCTTCAGCAATGACAATACAACATGATGACCCAAGGGAATCCGAACTTTGGATGTCCACCATCCGAGCCGCCGCGACCAAAGCGCGTCTGACTGACCCTTTGGAGTTCAGCCCAGGCATGATTGAGTACACCGCACGAGTATTGGAGCACGCACGCGACTACGATCCAAACCGATTTCAGATGTTCAAGGTCGTCCAACGAGCTTCGAAAACTGGCGGACGATCATCTTCTGATGATTTGTCAAAATTGATGTCAAATATTTGTATCGTGGCTATCGGAGTTTACAAGATCCACATTGTTCCTTTACCTAGGTCTACAAAAACAGCATCAAGCACGTCGCTATCAGATTTGAACGGAGGTTCGCACGGCATTACCACATTAACCTCTTTGAATGTGCAGTCTTTTGATGACACCTTCCAACTCAGTTTTCGGATTCCCTTCCGACAGCCAACAGTTCTGTATTTGGCGTCCTCGTCTGTCAACGACCTAGCGCTCTGGGTCCGACAGGCTGCTGATTGGCTTCGACCTGAATGGCTTGAGCAGCCATTTACTTGGAATGTTCCTCAGAGTCTTGATGACGAGCTTCTATCTGTCCCGGGAGAAGAAGACGATTATCATAGTTTCGATCGAACATTGACAGCCTACTGTTCTGCCTATGAACTAGACACCTCGAGGGTTCGGTATACGGTTAATCACCATTGTGAAGATGCCCCAATGTTCATGCTACTTCCTCCAAATGATATACGACGGCCTAGGTATACTGTGTTAGAGCTCTTAGCCATTATGCGAGCGCTACGCTACAATGAAACATTTGTCTCCATATCTTTCCGCAATGTCAAGTTGGACGTCTTACACGGTGTACGTGATACGCAAGGTCAGGACCATGTACCTTGGACTACAAGATCTGGGGAGCCACTCAACATACCAATGCAAGAAAATTCATGGCTAATTATTCAAGAAGTGCAGGCTTTGGCATTGAAGAGTAAGAGATTACGGCGACTGGACTTTGCCTATTCTCTGACCAGGAAGCCAAAAGACCATGATAGCGGAAGAGATGAAGGATGTGGCATTTGCGAAGCGCTTTTCCCGCTGTGCACAAAGCAACTTACAAATGTTGACTGGATTGTACTAAATGGTATAATGCTCGCTGACGTTGATATCGATTTCTTATATGCTGCTGCCATCCAGAAGTCGTGCCATTTCCGGGCAGTAGATTTGGCAAGTTGTGGCTTGGTGGACCAATCTATGAATACTGTCCTTCAAGCTCTTATGCATCAAGAGTCCACGATGGAGTCAATCGATCTTTCTGGAAACATGGCACGACTAAATCCGACGACATTACGCGTACAGCTGGGCAATTTTGGCTACATACGGAAGCTCAATCTGTCCAATATGTATCGAACATCTGGAACAGAACCCCTTGTCGCTGGAGAGACTTTACTTGCATGGAAACTTGAGGAACTTGAACTGAGTCGGACGACTCTCAATGAGGCGACAGTAGAAGCAATAGCGACCTATCTGAGAAGCTCACAGTCGGACACCCTTCGAGAATTGCGGCTTAACCAAACCCAGCTGACCGGTGGGAATCTAGCTCTTCTTCTTCGTGCGATGAATAGGCCAGGCCATGCCCGGAATCTGCATCTGTATGCTAATGAAAATAGGCTTCAGCAGGATCACGAGAGGCTTGCGGAAGACGTTGGAAGATCTGCGACGCCAACGCATGTGACAATGCAGATGATTGAGTATCATAAGGAGAAATACTTTCAGAGGCTTGTTGAGGGAGTAACAACAAATACTGTGCTCAAGTCCTTGGATATATCCAAAACCAACTTGCCCTACAACGCATGCGATGACACATGTGAGGCGTTGCGGGTAATGTTTGCTGAGAACAACACCCTTGAGGAGATCAATCTGTCGGGCGAACAGGCACACCTTGAAGTCGCCAATTTTGGTATTGGATTGAATCATGCCTTGACTGGCCTCAAAGAGAATAAATCTCTCCAGGTCCTCCGCATTGAGCATCAACAGCTCAGCCTTCCAGGTGCAAATACCCTAGCATCGGTACTGGAAACGAATACATCGATCCGCGAGGTGCACTGCGAGAACAATGAGATCAATCTTCAATCGTTCACTGTACTCGTGAACAGCCTTGAGCACAATACCACCTTGCTATATTTGCCGGACATGCATAATGACCGAGTTTGGTCCATGAAGAAGATCAGCCAAGAGTTGGATAGTTTGCATGAAACTCCCTCGTCGGGTACGAGTATGTCGACAAAATCCACCATGAGAAGAACTCTTGGGGCAGCTATGACAGGTCAAAGATCGTTCTCAAGTCGCTCAACCGAGAAACAGACACCGGTGCAGGGTTACGCAACGGAGAAGGAGGCCAAGGCAGCAGTTGCAAGCCTCTCGCAGCAATGGGATCGGGAAGTGGCGAGATTACAAGTTTACCTGGCAAGGAATCAAAAAATCGCTCGAGGGCTGCCTATCAATTCGCTTGACATAGATCTACTTACAGAGCAAGACCGGCCCGTGTCTGCGGAAAGTTTAGCGACAGCCATCAGAAATCTCGCCATGGATACAACACCTACATGCGAAGCCGACTTACAGCTTGGAAACCACGCGGGAAACAATGTGAATGGGCTTGAAGGGAATATTGGTGGCCGGCCGCCGAACGAGCGCTTGATTGACTACGACGATGGCGAGGATCTCGAAGGAGCTTTGACGATGGGTCAGGAATTGCGCATTTGATATGCGTGAACAGCAAGTGAGGGTCTAGGATATCATGGACGTGATGATTCATGGGCGTGGCTCAGCGGTGGCGAACCCGTGATGGCTGTGTGAGCATTGTATCCATAGATGTAGCCTTTTACTAGTTCACAGCGATGGTCCGCTAAATATGCGTACTTTAGATCGTTTGTATAATATAATCCTATACTGCGTATAGACTCCCAAGGTGGGCTTTCACATGACGCTTTTCTAATCAAGATGCAGTCGCACCTCACTTCTATTGTAAGTGAACAGGGTTGATTTCCTCTACGCCAGCCTACCAACCGACGTCGCCCACGGCCTCATCAACACCACTACTATCTTGGACTCCGAGAAGTCCATGGTCATCATTCAGGCCACGAACTCAGCAAGCAACCACCATAGTGGACATTGGTAAATAACGTCCGATAAATACATCTAGCCATATGATGCCAGAGGCAAGCGTTGCCGGCCCCCGCCCTAAACTGTCCAGGCAAAGGACCACATTTCGAAAGCCTATAAAAGTACCACTGTGGTCCTCGAGAAATTTCAACCGGGATCCTTCCCCACCTTCTAATCACAGTGGAGGGCGCAGGTGGTCTGCCTCATGCATGCATGGCAGAGGGTGGCTATGGACCAGTCAAACCAAGAGTTGATCAAAGCATGCAAAAGACCTCGAGGAGTGGCGGTGCTCGACTTTCGAGATCGTGAGAATATAAAGTTCATGGACCTGGTCGTGATTGCTTAGAGATATTCTATCTCAGTCCCTCCTTGTCAAAGGCTGTCAATCCTGTTCAGCAGCGCCACTCTTACTCTTGAGAGTTGTTTTATTTTGTGGCCAGAAAGACAACTGGAGCGCTAACGCCAAGAAGCATATGCAGTGATGAACCTCTACACAAATCCCGTCGGGCAAGTCCGGGTTTTCTTTTGAGATCAGTCGCTTTGACATGAGAAATAGACCGATCTCTCGGCGTGGCAGAGACTCTCCATTTTCATATATAGCGTTCCATTGCCCCTCCGTATCAACATCTGTACGTCACGTTTTCCTCGTCGTATAAAAACTCCTTGCATAGAATCTCAAGAAGACCTCACCATGCGTTCTATGCAATACCTCCTCCATATTCTAGTCCAGCGTAATATCTATCTTCGCCTATCGAGGTCTGTGCCGACCAGACAACACCGAAGCCGTTCATCGTATCAGGACCGGCACAGATAGCCAAAACATATGCCAGGTACGGTAAGGCCGCACCAGCTGATGTGAAAGCTGCCGTGGCTGGCAAGGATGGCACATCGCGACTCCAACAGAGGATGACGATGGATTTCTTACCCCCGTGGTCATTGGAGAGCAGACCTTGAACCTGCAATTTGACACTGGTTCAGCAGATCTCCAAGTGTATATTTGTCGTTCCGAGCACATTCGCAAAGCTCTATACCAGTATCGATTCGACATGTCGAATGCTAACATTTGGCCAGTTTTGTTCTCTCAACAAAGCTGCCGGAGTCGAATCAAACAGGTCATAGAGTCTACAATGCTTCAAAGTCGACGACATCGAAAATTTTAAGCGGCTACGATTGGAATATAACTTACGGTGATGGTAGTAGCGCAAAGGGCATTGTCTACACTGATCAGGTCACAGTGGGCGCGATAACCGTGGCCACTCAGTCAGTTGAGCTCGCTGAGTCGGTCAGCGATGCATTTCAGGAAGATATGAACAGTGACGGTATCCTTGGCCTAGGTTTTGACTCCGGAAAAAATGGTAAAGAATACGGGTTCCTTTCTGCCGCGAACTCGTTCAATTGTAGATGCAAGACAGCTGAGTGATACTTGGCAGTGAGCCCCAAGACCCAAAAGACATTTTTCTCCAATTTGAAGACAAGTCTGTCTGTCCCTGTCTTTACTGTAGGCTTGAAGCATGGTTCCCCCGGAAGCTACGATTTTGGAAAGATCAATTCCACCAAGCATACCGGCCCAATTACCTATATACCAGTGAGAACCGGCAAGAGCTTATGGGAATTCACTAGTAATGGCTACGCTGTCGGATCCGACACCTTCCAGAACCTATAGCTGATACGGGAGCCACCGTATTGTTTCTTCCTGATGTTATTGTCTCCGCATACTATGCAAAAGTTCCAGGGGCCTCGAACAACTCGGCAGAGGGCGGGTACACCTTCAAGTGCTCAGCTGAACTCTCAAGGTCTTACCCTCGGCATCGGAAGCTACAAAGCCATTGTTCCTGGCTCATATCTCAAATTCACACCAATCGACCGTCGCGGAATCAACTGCTTCGGTGCCCTTCAGGCCAATATTGGCGCCGATTCGGTGATGTCTTTCTTAAGTCGCAATTCGTCGTCTTCAACGCTACCTTCCCCCCACGAACCGGATTCGCTCCTAAGCTGACCGGACCGGCTAATGAGCTCATACACCCATCCGACACACATAAAACATTCGCCTTCTTGATCTCTTGTCAGTCGGAAAGCCGAAGACTGATCTCTCCTATCATTCAGTACATCATGTCGTTGAGGCGTTGAACCATCTTTCTTGGAGTAAACAGAGGGACAAGGTGTCGTTCCTGTCCTTGGCCTGCCAAGGTCGAACTTTTCAACATATCCGCACCATTCAGTGAATATGCTGCTAGTTTGTGACGCAGTTTCAACACTGGACAAGCTCCAATGACTTGTTCTGCCAGTTGGATGGTCTCTGCTTCAACTCGATGCTTCGGGACGGCGAGATTCACGTAATCCAAGTAATGCCAGGCTGATTCAGCTCTTTTCAAACCGCTTTACTACAGTAGCGCTTTCTACAGATTGGGTTTGTCATTTGGTTGCGAGCAATAACATAGCCTGCTTCAACCTATCCAGATGAAGGCTTACTCTCATTGATTGAGTCGAGTTCAACCGCAAAGTATGTGTACCAAGAAAAATGAGCCTATGAGATGAACCAACGTTGACGAAAACGCCACTTGTTCTGATAGTCGATCTGACCATCAATGATAGAGAGTATGACTATTACCCCAGGTTGATATGCGAAGCATATGCGACAAGGACAAGCAAGGACAGTTAGAAACTTAATACGTGGATGAGTCGCTATTGCTGCAACTTGTTCGTCTTGTCCAGCCGTTTCGAAATCTTCTGAGTCTGATAACACTAGAGTACACGATGGTGAGCTTTGATTCGAGTTTTAAAATTCCCTGCCAAGAACCAAGTACTGGACTTGTGCAAGACTGGATGAAAGAGTCTGGAGTGACAAGAAGACGCAAGGAGAGATAGAGCAGCCTTAAGAATAGTTCTAGGCTTCGTTGTGGAAGACAGAACAAGGTTGTCTAAAGTATGCTCACTTCTTTCTGTGACTTTCTTTGCTCTCTCACCTATGATAGGCCTTTGTATAAGCAGCCGTGACTCCCCTCCGACAACCCAAGCAACATGTGATGAAGGATCCTAAGTTTGGGGTACACATACTGATATATGTACATATAAAACATAGAATGCAATATCAATAGTATCAGCACAAAATCCATCTCACCGCCTCACAGCATTCGCAACAGGAGCTTGATTGAGATTGATTGCGCGTTCTCCGTGAGGTGGGATCTCATCATCTCACCGGCTCACCGCAGTCGAAACGCGTACCGATCTAAGCTAGCGTCATCTTTACCCTTTTCAACTAGTCCTGTTGAAGCGATAGTCTGGGGGCTCCCTTCTTGTGCCACACCAAAAGTAAGTGCAGTCGCAACGGCTCAAGATCAAAGCCCCCCCCCACACTCATTAGACCTCCCATTCACTGTGCCCTTCATATAATACCTTTCAATACCTTTTACCTACCTTATACTTCATTGTCTCAACCGAAGCATACCTTTTGTTCAAGAACATTGCTACTCCTGTACGACTTACATGCTGCTCTATCTCGGTCGATAACAGTTACTTGCCCTTTGGGGTACTCCTCTCCCTACCAACCAGCTCCATCTTCTCTTCTCTCTCTTCGCAAACGATCGCCAGGACTTTACGACACTTTATACCCACCCTATAGAATCTGGCAGCCATGCGTCGTGGCCTCGCGATTTTCCTTACCATCAACCTCTCCATTATCGCCTTCCTAGTCTACCAAGTTTCGACCCTCCTCACTCTCCTAGTCGAAGATGCTTCTGCCGATGCGATCCACAGCGTCGAGGTTCCAGCGCCAAATTCCCCGTCGATTGCGAACATGCCTCAATTAATACCCAAAATAATACACCAAACCTACATCAACGAAAGCATACCCGAAATATGGAGGGAGGCTCGACAGAGTTGCATAGAGCTGCATGAGGACTATGAGTACAAGGTATGCTTTCCTTTGGATTGTATCGCTCTGGAGGCATGAAGTTAATATAGTACCTACAGCTTTGGACAGACGCCATGTCACGCGAGCTAATTGCAACGGAATACCCCTGGTTCCTCAATACTTTCGACAACTACTCCGAGCCCATCCAGCGCGCAGATGCTATAAGATACTTTGTCCTTGCCCATTTTGGTGGTGTCTACATAGATTTGGACGATGTAAGACCCCTAAAGTCCACTTTATAAAATCAAAGTTTTGCTGACTTTGGTAGGGCTGTCAACGACGTCTCGACCCCCTTCTGTCCTATTCATCCTGGGCGCGAAAGACCAATCCTACGGGCATCTCCAACGACGCGATGGGCGCCGTCCCTGGTCACCCCTTTTTCCTCTTCGTCATTGAGTCTCTCAAGGATTACGACACGAATTGGGGACTTCCCTACATAACCGTCATGTCCAGTACTGGCCCTCTCTTCCTCAGCGTTATCTGGAAAAAGTACATGGCCTCTGGCTCCAACATCAACGGGGGAAGACTTCGCATTCTCATGCCAGACGAATACAACAAGCAGCCTTGGAGTTTCTTCAGCCATCATTTGGGCAACAGCTGGCACGGCAAGGACGCTCGCTTCATTTTTTGGTTGGGCGCGCATTGGATGCAATTGACCGTTGCCGGGTTCCTCCTTGCAGGTGTTGTGGCTTTGGGGATGTGGTGGGTCTGGGGAAGAGTACTACTTCTCGGGCAACGCAGAGGAATTGGGGGAAGAGGATGGATGGCAATGTCATGGAGAAGGAATGTAAAAAGGGACTACGAGCTTGTGGAGCGGAGGTTTTGATTGCAACCGGGTGTGTCGCCCATCTTTCGGGAATGTTTGGTGTTGTTCGATTAGGGAATACCATTGGGGGATCTGGCGTCTCTATCTCGGTCCACGAACTCGGGCATTGGAAGGTGTATATATTTGGGGGTTCTTAGGGTGATTGAATCTGCTGGTTGCAAGTCAACTTGGCGGAGGATCTTGTTCCATATACCACTTTAATTCTTGTGTACAATATTAGATACTACCCTTTGTTTCCTATGAACCATGCAACTGCTACAGAATCATTCGATTAAGGTAGTTGAACAGTTATCAACAATGGACTAAAAACTTTCCCAAGAAATTCCTAGGAACGAGTGATCTAACCAGCAACCTCTCAAAGGAATCCTCTCCAATTCCGTCACGCTCCATTTTGTTCCTCTCCCCACCGCCCCCACACACTCTATACCTCCTACAATAATGAGCACCCCCTTCCCCCGCCGCACCGCCTCCATCACCCGCAACACCAACGAAACCAAAATCCAGCTCTCCCTCTCCCTCGACGGCGGGCGCCTCGACCTTCTCCCCGCCACGGACGAATTCCCCGATGATGATGACGACGACAGCCAGGACTCCAGCAACTCGGCTCAAGGCTCCAAGAACGTCTCGGCTCAGCAGTCGAACGCCTCGGCCAAAGCCTTGAATATCTCGGCCAAAGCCTCGAACATCCCATCCCAGGACTCAAAACACCATGCCTCGCAGATGACGAATTCGCAGCAGATTTGGATATGGACGGGAATCGGGTTTTTGGATCACATGTTGCATGCGTGGGCGAAGCATGCGGGGTGGAGTTTGAGGGTTAGGGTGAGGGGGGATTTGTACAGTGAGTGGGAATGAATCTATGATTAAATTTTGTGAACCAGAGTTTATCCTGTTGTATTTTTTCGTTAGAACGTTGTCTTCTCGGTTGACTAGCTGGACATCTCTTCCTTGCTTCCCTCTCTCTCCACTTCCCCCACCCTCTCCAACCCCACTAACCCCCCCTTGCCAAAATAGTCGACGACCACCACACAACCGAAGACACCCTCCTCGCCCTTGGCACCGCCTTCACCACCGCCCTCGGCCCCCGCACCGCCCTCACCCGCTTCGGCCACGCCTACGCCCCCCTCGACGAAGCCCTCTCCCGCGCCGTCCTCGACATCTCCTCCCGCCCCTTCTTCGTCGGCTCCTCGCCCACCGCCCCCGGCACCCTGGGTTTCCTGCACCCAAGCATAGGGGGCTTGAGCACGCAGATGATACATCATGGGCTGGGCAGTTGGGCACAGGCGGCGGGGGTGACGCTGCATGTGGATTGTTTGAGGGGGGAGAATGATCATCATCGGTGTGAGAGCGCGTTCAAGGCTGTGGCGGGGGCGTGTCGGATGGCGTGTGAGCGGGTGGGGGGGAAGGAGGGCGAGGTGGGGAGTACGAAGGGGGTTTTGTGAGGGGGAGAGGTTGGAGTGGCGGGGGACTGTGGGTGGGGGAGTGCTGTGAATATTGAGAAACAGGTGATTGTTCGTTGTGAAGGCTGGGAAAACGATACAGAAGCCTTGGTATTGATCAATCCCTTCCAATACCCATAACCTCCCCATCATTCTCTTGCGAACTACATCAACCCCCCTCCACCCCCTCCTTCACCATCTCACTTCTCCACCCCTTCCTCCCCACTCCCCCCCCCCCCCTCTTCCTTCTCATCCCAGATCCAGCACAACCCCCATCATCCCAACCCAAAAAAACCTTTCTTCTTCACACACATATCGCATTCCCCCAAACTCCGAAACCCCCCGAGTCCTCTGACTCCCCTACTCCCCTACTTCCCGGACTATCCCACACATATACAAATCGCAGACCCATCTATCTAACCGTCCCCACCCTAAACCCATCCTTACTCCTCCCCCCCCTCGGGCAGGGCAGGCAAGGAAGCGGGAATTGAGAGGCAGGACGCTTCAGGGAAAGGTTTGGTGTGCCATGGATGGGTTTTCGACCGAGTGGGTTGCTGGCTGGTTGCTACATAGGTGGACCCCAAAAAAAGAGAAGGGAGAAGATAGCATGTGCTTACTACGAGTGGGAATTTTTGGGGTTTTTTGGGCGCCAGAGAGCGTTAAAGACTGCCTTTGGGCTATGGTGGTGGGGAGGGAGGGGTAGTGGCGGCGGCCAAATGTAAAGCCATGCATGCTAGAGAACGAGAAAGAACTATCTTAAAGTGAGGGTTTTGAGATTCAAGTTTATGTACTTGGTCGTTTTTGTACGGGGAAAAGAGGGGGGGTGCGTTGTGATGGATTCGAAGAATTTTGATCGATCATTTGTGGATGGATGGGTAGAGCATGTTCTTCTGAAAGAGGACGGACGGTGTGTGTCTTTTTATTCATTTAAAAGGCTTTTTTTCTTTTTTTCTTTTTGACTACTTTACCTACATACATACATAGCTGTCTCCATTTCCTTTCTTCGCGTGTTGTGAGTCCTACTACTACTCCTCCTCGTCGTCTCTGTGGTTCGGGATTTTACTCGTGGAGCTTTCTGCTTCATACCCCCCCCCCCCTCCGTTTTCTGCCTTCTTCTTCTTCTTCTTCTGTACCTGCCTTGTTGTGGGTGTGAGCGCGTGCTGTGGGGAAGGGCGGGGGGGGGAGGGAGATGGAATGGGGAGGTGAAGTGGGGAGAGGAGGTGAAGGAAGGGGGGGTAGTGGGGTGAGGAGGGAGATGGTGGGGTGGGAGGGGGGGTTACAGAGGCAAGAAATGGGGGGAGGGGGGAGTCGTAAAGGCTGTGTGATTTGGTTGGAAGGGCCTTTGCATTTTTATTTCTTTATTGGCATGTCCGCAAAACCTCGTCTGATACTTTAACCCACCAACCTCACCCTCATCGCCATGTGTGTAAAGCCATTCATCTATTCCCGAGCAACGGGTCCGCCCCCCCACCCAAAAAATCAAAAACAAAATCCCATGCGATTGACACGCTGAACAAATATCAACAGGTTATCAATCAAGCGTCAACCCTCCACTCCGCTCTCTCAATCACACCCCGACTTAAATAAACCTCGCCCTCCTTGCCGCAACCAAACTCGCCACCACCAACGCAGCAATAACCCCAATAATCCCAAAGAACCACCCCAACCCCTCCGAGCTTCTCCCGGGGACCGGCACATTCATGCCAAACAGCCCACAAATCAAATTCAACGGCACCAGTATACTCGCCAGCAGCGTGATCTTGCTCAACACCTTATTCGCGCGGTTGCCCTGGGCAATGTTATCCATGCTCAGTTGGGCGAGGTAGTTGCTATGGCTGCGGGACAGCATTTTCTCAAAGTGGCCGAGGTTGGACATCATGGTCACAACGTGGTCTTGGATGTCGCCGAGGTAGAGCCCGATTTCGCCGCGGGGGGTGACGGAATACTGGTCGTTGCAGCGTTTGGCGAAGCCTTTGATGACGTCGGCTTTTCCGCCGAGGAGGCGCATGAGGGACATGACTTTCTTGCGGCACTCGCCGATTTGGCGGAGGAGCGGAGTGAAGTCGTCGGTGCGGGCGACAAAGACTTGGTCTTCGATGACGTCGGTTTCGATTTCGATGCTCGTGATGACAGGGCCAAAAGTGTCGACGATGTTGTCAATCATGGCATAACAGATCCAGTCGGCCGTCAGGGCCATGTAGTCTCTCAGCTTCCCGATGCGTTTTCGTACGTTTGCGGCGTGGGGCGACTGCGTGTAGGTGAAAGTGAGGATGCCTTCGCGGAAGACGACCATGTAGACGTTGACTGGCTCCATGTAGTCTTCGCTGTTTTTGTCCATCTGAAAGAAGGATTTGAAGCAGACAAAGTAGTACTGTTTGAACAGCTCGACTTTCTCGCGGGCTTCTTGGGTGATGATATCCTCGGTGCTATTTCGGAGTTAGCATTGCCTTGTTGGGCTGTGAACCGAGTTTCATGATGAATCGTAGGAAACAAACGGCAAAGGAAGCTTGATATGCTCCCCAAAAATGTCTGGAAACTCGGAACAAGGCTTGGAAAGGAGAGGAAATGACTCCGAAAACACGTACGTGAGGGGATGGATGCCAAAGGCTCGTTGAAAAGCGTGCAATTCATCCTCTGTGGGGTTCAAGGCATCAAGCCACCAGCAACCGCCATCAGCGGGTAGCTCGAAGAGGTCCCGAAAGGTCTCGCCTGCCCCCAGAAGATCTCCGAAATCCATTGCATGGATCGTCTGCTCCAATTCCGACGAAAAGAAGCTGTAACGGCTGGCTTCGAAGACGCTTGGTCGCCGCTCCTGAGGCCCATTGGCCCCTAGCGGATCGTGGTTCTTCTCGTTGAGGATCGAATCGCTATCATTTACGGCGCACTCGGTTTTAGCGCAGTTACAAGTACCAGTCCTTGCGGGGCTAGCAGACTGAGTCACAATCTTGGGGATGTCCGGTCCACCATTCCGGAGAATGTTGAAAATCCTTGGCTTGTTGCCCTGAGAGCTGAAGCTTAACTTGTGTCGACACGCACCTGTGACAGGTGGTCTGCCTCTTGTGCTCTCAGCCACAAACTCGTCCAATTCTTCGAAATCGATCTTATAGGTCTTCCAGTTTTCCTCGGCCTGAGGAAAGCAGACATCTTCTTCGGCAGGATTATGGTAAGAAGCACCATCGTCACGAGTGCCCAGAACACTTCCATTGCTGAATGCAGGTCGCCGACGGTGGGTTCCTCCGGAAATAGTGCGCTGAATACCGTCGTCAGGGTCAGAGGGGGCCTTACTGCCGACAGTGTTTGCCCGTTCGCGTCGCCGAGGATCGGCAAAGGCGTCGACGGAGTTGGCTGGAGACGTCGACCTAGAGCTAGGCGAAGAGTCCCGGGACTTGTTCAGCTGAGGTTTAGTCCGCCCACCGGTACCGCGCCTAACAACGACGGGGCTATTCGATCCGAGGCGTTCTCCTAAATGTTCCACATTCCCGCTCGTTTCGTCATCGACGATAGCATGTTCAAAGTCTTTGGTAACGGGTTCTGTCCCGAGAAACTCTCCTCTTGCTTGTGTGATGGATGGTGACTCCATGTTCGTAACACTCGTCGCCGTATTCCTCCTATTATTAGTTGGGTTGGGATCGCCAATACTGCCAATACGAGGGACCGAAATTGGCTGATGGCGATGGTCGTTAAGGTCAGAGACTGGAGTACTGGACCTGGTTTGGGACCTTTCAGACTTTGGAGATTCCATCGCAGCGATCTTTGACGATATAATGGAAGTTATATGGCTTTTCCAAGTGATTGAGTCGAAGTTTGGAACGATTGCTGGCCGGATCCAATTAGTTTGGCTTTGAATGGGCAAGTCGAGACACCAAGTCCAAAGAGTCGTAATCCGGCTCCAATCTAAACACTTTCCAATCTCCAAGCTATATCCTCTCTTCCTCTAATCTCTCGGTACGTTTTATCTATTGATGTCATTTACTTAAGAATTGTACGACAATACACCTTAAAGCCCAATTATGGCGGCCTAAGCACGCCTCCAGAAAGGACCCGGAATTTTGGTCCCAAAAGAGGTCGGATGAGGAGAACCTGGAGAGTGCGAGGCCCCGCCAACTTGGAGGTGGTGTTCGGAGAGAGCCTTGGAGGCGCCAGAGTGATGAAGTTCTTTCAAACTATCAGGAACTGCTGGTTACGAAAGACTAGGCAGTCTTTCGGGGGGTTTGTGGTGAAGGGAGAGGGGGTTTCTTTGGTGCTTTGCCGAAATTCTAGTTTCGCGATTGGGGAATTTGTAAGATTGAGAGAGGAGGGATAAGAAGTATGCGCAGTAAGGGACGTTCGTTAGATATGGTTTGTAGCACCAAAAGGAGGGCGTTTGTAGCTATTGTTGTTTGGGACGTGGTGGTGGGTAGATGTGGAAAAATTGGAGGTACTCGTATGACGCTAGAAGTTAGTTGACTTGCCGAGCATGCTTCTAGCGCTCTGGCACGTGCAAATTCTCGTGGTTGAGTGTCATGTACGGAATGGAATAGAATCAACTCTGTCGCTATGACCCGAGAGGGAACAGCTACTATCAATCACATAAAGAAAAGGCAAGAAGCGAACTTCTCGACCAGCGACTCTATGAAATCTATCTTCTAAGCCTCTACAGACCCGTCTATGGCCTGACATGTCATAACCATAGCATCAGCAAGATGACTGAACACCTCTCATAAACCCACCCAAAAGAAAGTCTTATCGACATCGAAGTGCCCTTCTAAAAATGGGCCTTGACTGTCCCGCCCAACCAGCACCTTGTAGTGTCCTTTCTCCACAAGCCATCGCTCTCTCCGCTCCTCCCAGAACCCACATGCATATTTCGTCTCTACTTCTACCGACACCCGCTTCTCTTCGCCTGGCGCCAATTCAACCTTTCCGTATCCTTTCAACTCCTTTATCGCGCGTCTGATAGTCGGTTTGCCTTGGGCGATGTACACTTGAACGACTTCCTTCCCTTGCCTGTCACCGGTGTTCTTCACTGCGACAGACACATTCATATGAGTTTCTGGGCTGCAGGAGGAGGGCTGCACGCTCAACGAGGACACGTCGAAGGTGGTATAGGAGAGGCCGTAGCCGAAGGGGAAGAGAGGGGGAAGCTCAAGTTTGTCGTAATAGCGGTAGCCGACGTAGATGTCCTCACCGTAGAGAACCCGGCCGCCTTCGGAACAGTAATTTAAATAGGCAGGGTTGTGAGAGAGTAGTCTAGGGAAACTCATGGAGAGTTTACCACAAGGATTGGTGTCGGCAAAGAGCACGTCCGCAATTGCATTGCCTGTTTCATTTCCGCCATACCAAGCTTGCACTATAGCGCCGGCCTGATCCACCCACGGCATAGTCACCGGAGTCCCACTCTGATTAACAATCACGGCTTTTGGATTAGCTTCAAGGACTCTGTTAATGAGCTCGTCGCTGTGCTCGGGTAAGTCCATATCGGGCCTGTCAAAGCCTTCGCTCTCCCAATCGCCACTGAGACCTGCAAACAAAACCACTTGGTCTACCTCTTTTGCGAGCTTGACGGCGTCCGCAATGGCCACCTCTGGGTCTAGACGTTTGCATCCTCCAAGGCGGAAGCCACCATAGCCGAATGACACAATTCCTGGGCTCTCAAGGTCAGATGTTGGGGCTGTGCCAAACTCGATGTGGACTTTGTAGGACTGGCCAGCGTTGAGGTTTAAAGATCTAATTTCCTCAACAGTTCCAGAGCCGAAAAATACAGACCCATGAACCTGATTTATGGTATTGTCGACGAGCAACTCATCGTCAATATAAAGATTAGCAGTACCGTGTACGGCCAAACCAAAGTCGTAGAGGCCATCTTCCTCGGGAGTGTATGTTGCATCCATTTCAACATAGAAGACATCACTTCTTAGCTTGTCGTTTTTGTAGTCTGCTAAGAACACCCTAGAATCAACAAGGTATCGCTCATCAATGATCTCGCGACTCTCATAACCTGAAGGCTGATTGTACGCCCGGAATCTGAAACCCGGACGCTTTCCATCCGGTGTTCGCAGCTTATCACCAATCTTGGGTAGCTCCTTGTGGGCATATGCACCCTGGGCGAAACGCACTTTCTCGCATTTCTTGGAGACTCCTTCATACGGCGTAACAGCGTAATAGGGTAGAAGTGCGGCACTACCACCACCGCAAAATGCGGCTACCTTGGAGTTCGGGCCAATCACGGCGACAGTCTTCGACCTGTCAAGAGGCAGGATGCTATTCTCGTTCCTGAGGAGCACGATGGATTCTGCAGCAGCCCGACGAAGGAGAGCGCGGTCTTTGGGGTAATTCCGCACGCCTTCCTTCTGGTTTTCTGGGATACCGAACTTGGCGGCCAATTTAATAGTTTTGAGCACGGCACGTACGCTGTCCTCAACAACGTGCTCCTTCACCTTGTTCGATGTCACGGCGTGATCGAGAGCATCCGTCCGCCAGCGGGTAGGCCCAGGCATCTCAAGATCCAACCCTGCAATTAGAGCTTCAGAGGTGGTGTAGGTTCCGTACCAATCGCTCATCAACAATCCCTGCCAATCCCAATCCTTTCGTAAGATATCTATAATCTTGTGATTTTCACTGACATGGGTCCCGTTGACTTTGTTGTAAGCCGTCATGACGGCTTCGGGCTTGGATGTCTTGATCGCCAACATGAAAGGCATGAGGTAGATCTCCCGTAGCGCTCTATCGGTCAAAATGCTGTCTACTGCCATACGTTCGTGCTCCTGGTCATTGCAGACGAAATGCTTTATTGTAGGTATGATATCCTTCTCCTTTACTCCCAAGCAGTATGAACCCGCCAACGTCCCGGAAAGAAAGGGATCTTCGGAGAAGGATTCGAAGCCACGGCCACCGAGTGGCGAACGCTGAATGTTGATGGTTGGCCCGAGCAAGATGTGCGCTCCTTTGGCTTTCGCTTCGTCGCCCAGAAGACGCCCGACGTCATGTAGCAGATCAATGTCAAATGTTGCTCCGAGTGCAGTCCCGCAGGGGAAACAGGCTGCGGGAACGCCGTCGAAGAATGTTATCCCTCGGACGCCGTTGGGACCATCAGACATCCGCAAGGCAGGTACTTTCAGTCGAGGGATGGGGGTCGTGTGCCAGAAGTCACTGCCTGGGCTCGATGTCAGCAAGCACTCTACGAACTGTGATGCCACTTACCAGCTGTGAGCATGACCTTCTCCTTCAGTGTTAACCGCGACAAGACATCTTCCACATCTATGTCGGCCATTTCCTTGGCTTCCGTCGAGCCACTTTTAGTATCCAAGGCGGTGAGATAAGGCATCCAAGAAGTGTATCACGTTGCCAAGCAAATATGCTGTACAAAGGTCGAGTAGGTAGGACAATGGTTTGTATACAAAGGTGGGAGTGGAGCAAGTAATTGAGCGTCGATCGAATAGACTTTGAACAAGAAATTGGGACACAAGTATGGGGAGGTTAGAGTAAGGTAAGGGAAAATAAACACATGGTGGGGGGGGGGAAATCCAAGGGAAGCATGCGATCCGGGCTAGTTGGGCTCTTAGGGCTGTTGGTTGTGTGATCCACTTCACGATGCCAGATCAAGGAGGCCAAGGGAACTTTTTCGAGTGGCAGCTGCAGCTGCAGAATAACAAATAACACTGCTGATCGGCGGCACAATGCAGGCATGTTTTTATATCGAAAACGGGCTTTTCCCAGAACGAGAAAGAGCGGCGTTCACGATTCATGTCCAGCTTCATTGTTTCTTTCATTCGGACGGACCACACAACCGGATGTGTGAATGTGACTGTTGATGGTTGATGGTTGATGATAAATGGACGCCCGTTAAGGTGTGAATTGTATCGTGCCACCCACTCTCTTCGGTTGTGACTTGTGCTAAGGTACGTACTGACGTACCTCAAGACACCTTAAAGGACGGACCACTACTGTACTACGTCGAGCCACATGCTTAGCTTCGGTTCATCGCGGCGAGTCGGTGTCCATGCCGGACGATTAAAGCAGATAAACTTCACTCCCTTCACCCTTGTCCCCTCGTGACCTCGTCCCGCTTGGTGCCATATATATCGGACTTGTAGATACATATTCCCTGGTCTATGCACCGTTCTAAAATACGGCGTGGTAAGGTAGGTGGTTGTTGTTGTTGTTGTTGTTGTAACGGGCATCCATCACACTTCCACACCCTGGTCTGGTGAGTCTGTGCGGAAAAGGCGGTAAAGGCCCCTTCCAGATCCGCACTCACGTACGAGACGTTAGTCATGATGGTCCCCGGAACTGCGTGTTGTCATGTGCTGGCACATCATCTTCCGGAAAGCCCGCGCAACGAACAGTGCTTCACCTTCAAATCCTCATCCTCGCTCTACCTTCGTCTCCACTTGAACTCTGTGACAAAACCGAGCAGCGTAAGCTGCGAAAGAAAGACTAAACGATCATCCCGAAAGTAAGGTCAGGTAAGGTAAGGTAGTCACTGCTGATCTTCACGTGATCCCTTTGGCCCAACGTGGAGCCGGTCAACCCAGCTTCCAAGCCATTTCCAGCCCTGAGTCCTTTCACCCAGCTCTTGAAGCGCCTCGTTGACCTGACCCTCTCCGTCTTCTTCCCGTCGGCCTTCAAATTCCACCAAAAAAACGTAGTGCCACGGATGTACAAGACTCGGTCGACTGTTGATGCTCGTGAGATTCAACCCGTGTATGGCGTAAACTTGTAAGGCGTGTACCAGTGCTCCACTATGGTGGTGATTGATGTGGAAAGTAACGATGGTCTTCCAATTCACAGAACCCGGGGAGTCTGTAGAATTCTCAAGCTTGCGCAAGGATGCCGGATCGTTGAGGTTGGAGGTGGCCTTTCGAAGCACGAAGAAGCGTGTCTGATTGTCCCCCCGATCTTGCATCTTTCTTGCTAGAACGTCTAAACCGTGCACTTCCGCTGCAAGCCCGCTGGCAATAGCAGCCGTTGTTTTGGATACGTCCCTTGAAACCATTTCCGCTGCCTTGGACGTTGAAGAGACATCCTCGTGCTTGGCTCTTTTAAGGTAGCTAGATATAAAAGCCTTACATTGCCCGAAAGCTTGAGGATGAGAGTAGACAGTGGTGATGTGGTCAAGGCTGGCCAGTGGCCGCGAGTCAGGCCTTTGAGGGTTTGGTCTATCGATCGTGGGCGTTGATGTTCCGGAAGGTGTATCGGCATTGCTTGAACGAGAACTAGCGTAACCGAGTAGGCAATGTTCAATGTTCAGATATGTTTCCCCACAGATAAGGATATCAGGAAAATCTACTTCACGATCAATGAGGAAATTCAAGGTATCGAGGACAGATCCGTGCGTGCTGTTCTCAAAGGGGATTACGCCATAGCATGCATCAGAAGATTGCACGGCGGTGAAGACATCTGGTTTGGGAACATGTTAATGAGGCTGTCTCGATGGATGTGTCAAGTGATTTAGACCTTTTATGTAGCTTCTCGAGGTAAAGGAATGATCATCTTGGTCGAAGATACTTAAAGCTGCCTAGTCTTATGTCAGCGCAAGCTATCCTATCTGCGTGGCTGAAATCTGGGTCTTGCTTGATGAGTGTAGGAAGACGGAGGTCCAAGGTATGCAACCTGGGTTTTCAAATCTTCGACCGTGGCCATGACTCAGGGTAACAACGTTTAGAGTGTATCAATCGTTTCGTCTTATTCGAATCCCTAGTTCTCCATGGAAATCACTGGATCGTATGTGAAAACAAGTCCTATCTGATAGGTGTTTTTCACTTCTCTGCTTCTATGTCATAGAAATGATATATGGAAGTGGTGAAGGATGGAACCGAAGACGATTTTCCGGTCATCGAAGCTAGTGAGCTGTCCTGGGTCAGTGAGTATTTTGAAACTTGTCCAAACTTCAAATGACATAGTTGTTCACTGCATACTGTGAAGTCCAATATCTAGCCAGGATAGTGAGTGATGAAACATCAATGGTTGTGAGAATGAGAACGGTAATAGTGATGGAGGGTACCCCCTAAAAGGTTTGCCAGCTACCAAGGTCTACAGTCAACATCACATTGCACAGGATGGCAGGTCTTGTCCGTTCAAGGAATTATACTGCTCACACAAATGCTACAATGTCGTAACTAGCTGTATCATTCCAGTTTCCATGCTGTATCAATCTCAATTGGCCCCGACCATGTTCTTCGGTAAAAACACCCAAACAGTTCCAATGATAGCCATTATCGAACAACTTACAATTAAGAACCAATCCAGAATTCTCTCCTTCCGACTTATTTCTTTGCCAAAGATCTTCAGGTAAAACGCTAGTGGCAAAATGATGCATATGGTAAAACACAGGACAGATCCCATTAAGGCCATTATCCGATCAAAAGAGGGTACCAATATTGCGATCAGTATGATCACGATGGTGATACTGATACGTATAATACATTTCAGCACGCCGCGAAAAGAGCCGGAGAGGCCAACGAGACCGTTCGAAGAGGCAACCGTGCGAGCATCTAGCCCGAAGAGAATCTCGATAGTAATAAAGATAGGTCGAGCACTATATCCAAATCAGTCATGAGAAGACCAACAAGGGCAACATTAAGTGGCTAGCATACTTTAGTGGAACTTTAGTAAGAGGGATGATTGCAATGAAAACGACGATGCACACAGAGATAGCTTGGGGATAGCTTTTAATCAAAAGAATATTCGACGTCACCTCGTCATGGACTCCCTCGCCGAACATCAGGAGACCAGCAACGGCCAGGCTAAAGTCCAGAAGGTACTTTGTCAAGTCAGCAGTGCTCTTCCTACTGAGACAATTTACCTACGGTAAATATGAATACGATATTAATGCCCTTCTTGTATTTGCGTGGATGTCGCATGTCTCTATAAATATTTGGGAAAACACTATGACCGCCCCATGGAGCTTGACAAATTTAGTAGTAGACCAGCTATCACGTGACATTGAGGACATACCCATCAAAAGTCCAAAACTCAATGGCAGGGTAGACCAGTGATGAGGGAACAAGTATGTTATAGCGGGCTCCCTGAGTGATCCTGGTGAATGTGGCTTTACGAGACCATCAACAAACACCAAGATAACAACTGCAACCAAATCAGTCTTTTCCACAATCCCCAGAGTGATTTTGTTTACTTACTTCCAAGGCAGCTTACGATGCCTAGAACCGACGTAAAACTTAGTAGGCGCAGTGGTACAAAGCACAGAGGTATCAGGATGACTCCACAGAAGACTTTCCACTCTACTAACCCCAAGCCTGGGATAAGAGCATCAAGACTGTCTGCGAAAAGTACCACGAGTGCTACGCACGCTGCTAAAAGTTCAAATGTGAAGAGAAGACTAGTTGCTATCCGGGCCTTAGACCCAAAGGACACATAGGCTAAATCCGCAAAGGTTACCAGGGAATCGTCGACATTAAGACATCTTGAAAGAAGACCGGCGGTATATCTTGTCACAATGGCGGCAAAGAATAGGAAAATCATCCCGACGAGCCATCCTGAATATTTCATGCCCAAGGGCAAGCTCAAAAGCCCTACGCCAATCAGGACGTTGACGGAATTGAAAACAGTCTGAGGCAAGGTAGATTGGCCAACTATAACCGGCACTACTTTGCCATCTTCCCTCTCCACATATTTAACGAGGAGTGGCTCCTGCTCTTTATCCGGCTCCTGTTCGCCTCGCAATTGTTGTTCCTGAAACAATCGCCCAGCATGCCGCATTGAGGACTCATTTACTCGGGATGACAAGGAGCCATATATGCCGCCGTAACTAGTTGCGAACGGAGAAGCCAAATATGGGGCGTAACCGATAACGTCACTTTCCTGGCGAAGGGTTGAATCGGCAGCAGTGTATCGATCTGGAGAATCTCCGTCATGGCGTCTGAGAGGAGACGTCTCAACCACTGCTGTTGAAGAAGATTCTTCTCGTTCGAGTTGTTGCCGAAGTAGCGACCTGTGCTGCACTTGATTTGGGTCGTCACTTGTTTGTCGAGCACCGAAAAGGCCTTCATCATGTTCTGAAAGAATGAACGAAGGCGTTCTCGATGGTATCTCAACGAAACCTGCAGCGCGCTGCCACGAACGAGCAAAGTTCTCGATACTGTTCAACCCCCCAACATGGGTGAGGGCGCTGACTCGTACCGAGAGCGACGATCTGCCAGCAGTGTTGGTATGCGTTAGCCAGGTGGACACAAACACAAAGCGTAAAGTCAAGACTTGTTCATTCTGGCAATGCAGAAGAAATCTCGGCTACGAGTGAAATAGCAGGCTCACCTCCGGTGGCGAAGGTTCCCTTCAGACTCGCTATTATCATGGTCCGAATGATGAGTGTTCAGATATTCTGATGTGGCGGAGGGAGAACCATTATCGAAATGAACACGGCTAGCAGTGGACCCAACCGAGCCATTCTGCGAAGAATCTCTTCCTCGCTCATAGTCATCCCAATTGGTGATGGGCCTCCGCGAGCTTGGGCTGGTCATCACATCACCTAGGGACAATGGTCACTACGCTGCCGAACGCGGACAGGTTGCAGGCAGCGTAACGAAAATATGAGATCCGCGGAGCTTTTGTTAGAGCTTGAGGAACTTTCAAGGTACCTGATGACATTTACAAGAAGTGCAAGTGCTTGGGTTCCGCTTGGTAGGTAGCTAGAGGGGTTGATCTGCATCAAGAAGTCACGAGCAGCTGCACAACTTGCGGACCTTGGAAAAAGCAAACACCCCAAGTCATGATTGAAGAGAGATACAATACAATCGCAAACGATGTTATCCAAACAGACAGCAAGTGATGAGTCGTAGTCGAAAAGCCATCCTGAAGCACGAAATTGAGAGTAAGGTACTGTAGCTGCGGATAAATGACAGGTGGGGAACTTAGCGGCGATAAGGATTGGAAGTCATTCCTATTTCCTCGTCGTTTCTTTGATAAGGTAGGCAAGACTCGCATCTTGATCCTCAGTTGAACGTTCTCGTCGATGAAGAGGTTCACTCTCAAAACCGTGTTTGACAAGTAAACTGATGTTGAGGAATAATTCCTGGCTGGTGTGTAATACATTAGGTTATCATCGTATTCCCTTTCGACATGTGACTGATGAGTCAGATATGACTGTGTTGGAAGGCTGAGACTCTTGGCGAGATCTGCAATAAAAACTGTAATTTGGATCCCACAGTGACCCCCAAGAGCGACGTCAACGCTCATATTCTTGTTCACCCGTCACCTTCGAGAGTGCCGCTGAGCTTTGTAGTACTACCTGTCCCCATCGCTCCACCATGAGCGCCCCTCAGGCCAATGAGGCCGAGAAGAATATTGAGATCTGGAAAGTAAAGAAGCTGATCAAGCGGCTTGAGGCTGCGAGGGGAAATGGAACCTCGATGATTTCGCTCATCATTCGTATGTCTGCTGTATCTTGAGAGTGAAGCGGTGAACCTGTTTACTGATACATCTACCACCCAGCTCCAAAAGATCAGGTTTCTCGGGCGGCGAGGATGTTGGCAGAAGAATTTGTAAGCACATCAGAGCTCGGATCGTCTGAGGCGAGCGCTGATCTTGGTAGGGTACTGCCTCTAACATTAAATCTCGAGTCAACCGTTTATCTGTCTTATCCGCCATTACTTCGACACAGCAGCGTCTGAAGCTGTACAACAAGGTTCCACCCAATGGGCTTGTTGTCTACTGTGGGGAAATCATCACATCCGAAGGGAAGGAGCGCAGGATCAACATTGACTTCGAGCCCTTCAAGCCCATCAACACGTCTCTATATCTTTGCGATAATAAATTCCATACGGAGGCCCTAAGTGAGCTGCTTGAGTCCGACCAGAAATTTGGCTTTATTATTATGGACGGAAATGGAGCTCTATTCGGGACACTAAGTGGTAATACTAGAGACGTGGTACATAAGTTCTCTGTCGACCTACCCAAGAAGCACGGTCGTGGTGGACAATCTGCTTTACGTTTTGCTCGATTACGTGAGGAGAAGAGACACAACTATGTCAGGAAGGTTGCTGAGCTCGCGGTTCAAAACTACATTTCAAATGACAAAGTCAATGTTGCAGGAATCATCCTTGCTGGTTCTGCCGACTTCAAGAACGACTTGAACCAGTCTGACATGTTCGACAACCGCTTACAAAGCAAAGTCATCAAGGTCGTTGACGTCTCATACGGGGGAGAAAACGGATTCAACCAGGCTATCGAATTGGCATCGGAAACACTCAGCAATGTCAAGTTTATCCAAGAGAAGAAGCTTATCGGCAGGTACTTCGAAGAGATTAGTCAAGTGAGTCTATGATCTTTAACTAGAAGCGAACAAAGACTTAGTCATTATTTAAAGGATTCTGGCCGAGTCTGCTACGGTGTAGAGGATACCCTGAAAGCGCTTGAATTGGGTGCGGCAGAGACACTGATAGTATATGAAAACCTTGACATCAACCGATGGGTCTTAAAGGCATCTAATGGATCTGAAGTTATCTTCCACACGACAAAGACTCAAGAGGCGGACCGAGAAATGTTCATGGACAAAGAAACCGGCCAAGAGATGGAGGTTGTCGATCAAGGTTCCTTCCTGGAATGGCTCGCCGAGAAGTACAAAGATTTTGGTGCTACCCTCGAATTCGTATCAGATCGTTCATCGGAAGGAAATCAGTTCGTGAAAGGCTTTGGTGGGATAGGGGCCATGCTCCGCTATGTACGTTCTGATACCCCAATGATATGTGTCGCATAGTGCTAACCCAAAATATAGAAAGTCAATTTTGAGCAACTTGCTGATTTCGAGGACGAGGATGAATTTTACGATGGTGAGTACACAGAGAAGTCCATCTGCTCCGCCAAGTCTAACGATGAAATAAAGATTGACAATTTGGTAACCTCGCATTGCGCGAGGAAGCACGCCGAGATGCCCCTCCGCCAAGGGTAGATCTGACGGCTTTCCGCGCCCAGCGGCATATCGCCGTTCCAGCCATTGGAGTCTCCTCTGGTTACAACACGGCAAGCCTTGCCCGCTTATAAAGATAGACATGGGAGCGGCGCCCCCACGGGTCAGGTACGTGGCAGATACGTTCGCTTCCCTCGAGCAGAGGCTGATTGAAGAAGAAAAGAGGGAGTGAAGAGACGATGAAGGCATAGGCTCGGCTTGACCATGGACTGATCGTGATTGTGGCATTTCGGCTAGGTGTAAGAGAAGTGTTTCTCTGATGGCAAAGACGGACACCCGCTTGAAGGCGTGAAGTAGATGGCAACTGCAAAAATTGAGTTTTAGTAGATCATTTGGCGTGCACATGCCACACATCGTTGAGGTTGCGTTCGCATAGGTGCATTCGCCGTCCAATCTGAGTATCGGAGTACAACTGAACGTTGCCCTTGTATCACTACCCTCAGGCTCTTTCTACTGTGCGATAGATTCTTTCACCATACCACTCTCCCCTCAAAAGTTTTGCCAATGCCAATAAACCTAGGTTCGCGCGGCTTACGTATGCAATGTGATACCGGATCATTGCCTATCATATCTAAATGCCCCGAGGGGTACCAAGCATCAAATTCCCCCCCTAGGTCAGTCACGGGACGAGGTGGATGCTTAAGGTTCCAAACACTCCCCAGCTCATAGGAAGTCAGCTTGATGAAAGCTATCACCTATGTTGGCTTTGACAGCTATGGTCCTATGGACAAACTCTTGTGATCTCCATGATACTGTCGTTGGTCACAGTTCACCTCTATGGTGTGCAGCGGTTACTCAAACCCCCAACGTTACACCTATCGACTCAATACTACAGAATGCGAGAGACGGTACCCGGCTCGTCAAGGTACTTGAAACTCGAACCGTCAGGAAGCGGCAAATGCGCCCAAGCCCCAAACACAAAAGCATAAGGTCTTTGTAGAGAGAGAAGCTGGGGAATCATTGTTGCGAAACATGAGCTGAGAGAGGGGGCTCGAACAATTAGGCTGCCGGACAGGTAATCCAGAACGCAAATTGTTGGAATTTTGGAATCTAAATATCCTGATGGAAAGGTTTCCATGTCCAGGGAATCATGATCTCCCACAATCGTTGTGCGTTGCTTTCTTTCAGTCTCCTTACGAGTACCTTACTCGTAGCTGCACAGCCACATTGAAGCCACCTCGCGCTAAGATCCGGTCAAAGCCACTCCTTCCGCCACTGCATTCGGAAGCTGCGACACAGAAAGTCCCAGATGATTCGTTGCCATCCATCATGATCCTTTACTACTTTGAACAGTATGTGGTGTTGTCACGCTGGAATCCTTCCCTCCATGCGCTTGTTGGTGCATTGTTCACAATTCGGTCAGGGAGAATGCGTGGCGGGTATCGGCATACAGAGCCGGCTTTCATTGCGTCAGCTTCACCACTTTACGTACTGGACAGGATTTGCTTTGCCACGGATTCAGTGTCTCTACGGAATAGCTTCACAACAACTCTCCAATCAAGACTGTCCTTCTTTATTACCTCAGCTTCCTTCCATAGTTTGTCCAGTAGGATTGTCGGTCCAATACAAGGATTCCCAATACCTATCAGCTCTCTTCCCATTCACCGTCCGCGTCATCTCTCTATTAAATCATAGAAGACCTTCACATCCTCTGTCTTTCCTTCGCGCGCATATTCCATAACCTCCAGCACATCATTCGCTCTTACTTACAGCAACACTACATATATTGTTCTCATCATGAAAGGCGTAACGCTCACTGCTCTGGTAGCAGCATATTTGGCCACAACCTCTAGCGCCCTTTACCTAGCGGAGCGAACAGACACTGTGCCTGCTGTCGTTGGACTCAACGTGCAGAGAAAGCATGTCCACAACCCTGCTAAACGAGATCTCCAACGGCGGCAGCAAGTCGTGTCGGAAACCCTGGATAACTTGGTAAGATTTGCTTCAGCATCTAACCTTCCTGGTTCTCATACTGACCTGCCGCAGGGGACTTTGTACTTCGCCAACGTTAGCCTAGGAACACCTGGCCAATCTCTGCGACTACACATCGATACCGGCAGCAGCGATCTCTGGACGAACGCTCCAGATTCAAAACTGTGCCAGAATAACCAAGCTCCGTGTTCTGATTCAGGTACATATGATTCCAGCGCCTCGAGTACATACAAGCTCGTATCAAGCGACTTCAACATATCTTATGTTGATGGGTCAGGGGCATTGGGCAACTATGCCACGGATACACTGAGTATCGGCGGTCAGCAGCTAAAAGGTTTACAATTCGGGATTGGGCTACGCTCTGCTTCTCCAGAAGGCATTCTTGGTATCGGATATACGAGCAACGAGGTCCAAGTGAACCGTAATGCTAAACAGGCTTATCCCAACGTCCCCCAATATATGGCGGATAACGGTCTGACGAAATCGAATGCCTACAGTCTGTGGCTAGATGATCTAGAGGCGAATACTGGTTCGATTCTTTTTGGTGGAATTGATACGGATAAGTTCCATGGAACACTGGGAACTTTGCCTGTTCAGCAAGCGTTTGGAGCATTCACTCAATTCGTTATCACCCTGAGCGGAATTAGTTCGACAGTCAACGGCAAGACTCAGACTTTCTCCCAAGACCTTCCTACGCCCGTGCTGTTGGATTCGGGGAGCAGTGTGACATATCTTCCAAACGACTTGATTAACGCCCTTTACGGAGCTTGGAATGTGCAATATGACAACCAACAGCAGCTCGCCGTCGTCGACTGCAAACTAGCCAACTCACAAGACACTATCGACTTTACCTTCACTTCACCCAAGATTTCTGTCCCAGCCAGCGAACTCGTCATCCCTGCTGGTACCGACCAGCTTGGGAACACCGTTTGTATCTTCGGCATTAATCCAGCGCACGGAAACACACCGGTCCTGGGTGACACCTTTCTCCGAAGCGCATACGTCGTGTACGACCTGGGTAACAACGAGATATCTCTTGCTCAGACCAACTTCAACGCCACGACCAGCCATGTTCTGGAAATCGGTACTGGCAATAATGCCGTCCCGAGTGCTTCGGTTGTTGCAAATCCCATCCAGGCCTCGCCATCGGAAACCGGCGGTGCGAGAATTGCCCCTATAACGGCAACTGGCACCGGCACCGGCAGCACTTCAAGACCGACAAGCAAGAGTGCTGCTGTATCCTCGATACATATGTTGCATACGGCGTTGTTCGGAATCTCTGGCATCGCAGCTGCTTTGGCACTTGTGTAGTTTTGCATACGTGAGCGGTTTCAGGACTTCCGACATGGGATTGGCATTTTCACGAAGCATTGGAGCACGGGATTAGCGGCATTGCTAGGCGTTAGTTTTTCAGCATTACCTGGGGGCATCAGGGCTTAGGATTGGGCATGTTGTATATGGACAGCGTCAGAGCCCCTTCGAATGATTAGCCACCTACCTGTACACACAAATCGAAGTAGTAAAACACCTACAATATACTATTGAAGGTATATCTCCAACCGTGACTACTATAGGTCTACGCGGATACTTTGTGTGCAGGTGAGAACGCGTCTGGTTTGAAATGGTCTCGACGCCGTTCTGGACGATCTTCTCACTTATTTTTTGAAATCGATCTACTGTACGGAATACTTGTAGTGAGGCTAAACTCTGCAGCGGGTAAGGCTTGCCCTATGGAGGAAGGTTCCAACAACGGCGTGAACGGGCACAACGGAATACCGGTCTTCAACATAATCGTGGCCACCACTATGCGACGCGATATGAGGCTCGTGGTACAATAAGCGCGGGTACTGTACCGCTACTTTTTGTACCCACTGGTGTACCTGCACTGTTGCACCTAGATGTCGAAAAGCGACTTCCACCAAGATATGTAGATCTACCGCAAATCATAGCAAACCTAGGTACTTGAATATTTGATCGCCACCTTCTCAACCTTTTGCCATCATCATGGCTATAGCACCAAGTATCGGGGTCAACCGGCGTCGCGTGGCAGCACCAGTGGAGCGTCGAGGCGATGCCGATCATGGTTTCTAGGGACGTACAAAGCGTTGAGGATGTTGCGTAACATCCAGCTCCAAAATATATCGACTAACGCATCTCATACTCTTAATTCTGTCTCTGCAATGTTCTTGCAGTTCGATTTATCATGTTACTATCATCGTGGAACTGTAAGATTCAACTTGATCTTTGTAACGGGGATGATCAGCGTGCACCAGCTCTTTCCCTTGATTTGTAGCGGATTTTAGTGTCAGGAAGTCCCGTAATCAATCAAGAAAAGAGGATCAGGGTAGATCTCGAACAGACCGATCTATTCCATGGCTGGCTTGTCGGGGAATTGGGAGGGAATCCACGGTGGAAAGCTCCTTTAGCACGTACGATATCACCGCGCTTCTGCAAATCTCATTACCCCTTTCTCTTCAATGACAGAAAGTGTAGGGGAGAAGTGGAACTCGGTCTACCGGGGGATAAGGTAATACTTACAGTACATCTCTATTATCCACTTTGTTGACTGAATTGAAAGCGAGGAAGGGGATGGCGAGTGGCAACATGTTGAGAACTAGGCTGGTATTTCCAAAGACGTCGCAGAAGGTCGGCTTCGCATGTAGAACTAATATAGATATCATTACCGATCTAGAGAGGAGAGAGTGGGTCTGTGGGTCAGTTGCTCAGTGGTCATACCGCGCTGTTGAGCGGTCGGACCAAAAGCTATAATGTACGGCCACGCGCTGCTGCCCTATATTTCTTCCTCGTTGCGAGCACCGAAGACACGGCGACTGAATTTGAAGGAAGCAGCACCTCCAACATCTCTGGGCATAAAAAAAGTTAGGAAATATCAACTGCTAGACTTGTTTCGTTCCTATATCGAAGGGCTCCGGTAAAGTTTTTTGAATGTAGTTTTTATTGTATTCATTTCTATTATGCTGATTATATATCTCGTGGTCAATGGGAAGGCTTGAAAGACGGAGATTTAGGAGTAGGTTATGTCAAGGAGACTATCTTGTACCATTTGAAGGCTTGCCTACCATTCACTTGCAACGACCATCAAATTTCTTCATGACCTAGGAAGCTCTATTCCACTCTGCTGTCTGGCCGAGCTGATTCTTAAATAGCTACAAGGCCTTGCACGTAACTTGTGAAAAAGGCTGTTATTTACAAACAGCTGTAGAGAAGATACCAGCCTCTCCGCCTGGCAACAGACGCAAAGGATAAGGACGACCGCCTTTGTTGCTCGCATACTCTGATGTTTCCTATAGCGATCAGATCCGCGACCAGGACGTCCTCATCCAAGGCCTATTACCAAAAGGAATCACGTCGCATGTGGGCAGGTAAGGCATCACGTCGCATGTGCGGAGGTAAATACTCATCGTTTAGCTTCGGACTCAAGTTCCCATCTCTCTCCCAAGAGGGAGTGTGCCGCCCATTTTACCAGGAGAGGCATAACTCTGAGCTCGAGAAGCTGCACGAGCGCTCCTTCCGCAAGTACACCCAAGGTGAGCACTCCCAAGGTGAGCACTCCCAAGATGAGCACTTCCGGGGCGAGGACGTCCAGGGTGAGTGCCCGCACTGTGCGAACCTCTGGCCGAAGTAGCTCCACCACGAAGAGGTGCCTCACGACGGACAGGTAGCCCATGATGCAATGTTGACTGACGAGGACTCATCTCATGCCCTAAATCGTCCGAGTCGCCCGAAAATTCATAAAAGCGGTGCCCTCTAAAGCTGCCACCTTAATGACCTCCACCACGTCCACAACGATATCCTTCTTGCGAATCATCCAGAATATTTTCGCGGAAGTGGCCATCTTCACGGCGGCCACTCCTAGGATCGTCGTCACATTCATCGCCGGGGTGATCGAATTCCATCGCTGTATCCATCAGATTCCCAGAGATGGCGTGCCGGGTGAGGATCCCCATGGTATCTTGCGCGAGACCGAGCAGGAGACCCGTCGTCCGAATCTTCAAGGAAGCGTCTAGCCGGCCCGGCCTCGTCCTTCACTCATTCGGCCTCTACTCCCAAAACGTCGGCCCCAAAGCTCCCCGCCACGCCGCCCAACCGCCCACTCCCATCCCAGCCTCGCCCCTCCTCCCCTCACGAAACGCCCCCTGCCCCATCCGATGAAAGTCCCCCCCATGTCCCCGCAGACTAACAGCACACAACTCCTCGACCCACACCACCACACCCTCCCCTCCGCATATTCCGTGACCGGGCCTCAGAGGCTGTACGCCAGGTCAGCATCTAGAGCCCGTGCTTGTGGGGACTCGGCATGCCAGCGGTCGGCGTGATGTTCGTACTCGGCGCGCAGGAGACCGCGGAGGTCGTGGCCCGCTATTGGCGAGGCGTGGGACATCAATTAGCCAGCCGTTAGAAGCGGGGGCTGGTTCCTCCGGGGGTGTGGACGTGGGTTGGGGGGGGGGGTGCGTGGGAATGGTGGTGGGAGTGGTGAGGGAGTGGTGACTGGGGCGCGATGGGGCATCAGGGGTGTTTAGTGGAGTTTGGATGTAAGAAAGAACCCTTGTCGAATATTTAATTGGCGTGCTGGGATTCTCGAAGAAACAGTAGGCGCGGTGTATTTGTGCGATATTTTTGACGCAATTAAAACCTTGGAGTATGTCAAGGGATATTGTGGGGAGGGAAGACCGAGTGCTACGAGATCAGGGTAGGAACCATGAAAAAGGAGGCCCAGAGAAGTGGTCTGACTGGTGTTGGGTTCGACATGTTTATACCACCCAACATTCTAAAAACACTTTCATCGCGCTCAGTGTGTGTATCGCGGAAACCCCTTCATTTCCATGTGTTGCTATAACACTATATCCTCTATACGATAGATCTTCACCTCCTCCATCGGGAGCTATCGGTATGTGGGTAGTTGATCAGCTGGTCGATTGTAGAACTTTTGATACTCATGGTGAGGTGATGGTGGATTTCGGGGGATGGAGGGAATGAGTTCAGAAATTATGCTGGGCAAGTAAAGTTTTGGAGAAGAAGGGTACGCTACCTAGATATCGGGGATGTTTACATTGTGGGATCTAATTGCCACCCCCTCAGCGACGCCTTGGGGGAAAACCCAAATCCCGTCCCGTTGACCCTGCTAACTTCTCAAAACGGTCTTCTCCAAAATCCTTATCATAACGAGTCTGGTCTGACGTGCGAAGGCTTAACCCCGTCCCATAGCCTCGGACTCGTATTCCCGTCCATCTCCCATTCAGGCGTGCCCCGCCCGTTTGCTTATGGTCATTCCTAGCTTGAAGCCATTCCTAGCGATAGTCAAAGTGTGCATGGTCTGTAGGTTCCAAAGAATACTCTGGGGGATAAGTTTCACGAGGGGATCGATGCGGGGGACCACGATAGCCGTTTGTTGAGCATTCGGTGTAGTCAGGGGGGAGGCGATCGTGGTGGCCCGGATGCGGATGGGCGGGATAGCCGTTTGGTGAGTCGTTCGGGTAATAGCCATCATGAGGCGAAGCTTCCCGGTGATGTTGATGGCGAGGAGCAGAATAGCTTTCTTCGGATACTGTTCTATCATCGCCTCGTCGAAAGCGAGGATCCATGTCAAAAGTATCCCTGAACTTAACCATGCGACGGCCTCCTAGATAAGCCGGCTCTGGACGCCGTATATTCCGCTGCTGCATTCCCTTCCACTCAGCCTCGCGGGACTCTTCGATACGACGGTGTCTAGTGTCGCCTCGGAATCTTGAACGGTCCTCAAATCTGATGTTGCGAGGCATTGGCGCTCGAGGTCCGTGAGAGCCTTGGCAGGGAGTTGGGCACCACCTGTAGTGTCCGTCTGGTCGTTGTGTATGTGGAGATGGAGGTTCGTTGTGAAGTATGTACACGGGCCTTGGTGGTGGAAGGATCACTACGGGTATCAGGCACTCGTCTCTTGGTCTTGAGCGCGATCGTGGTTGGGAGACTGCAAAGATGCACATTGTATCGTTCAAACGGTACTTCTTGAGAATGAAAAGATGGTATAGATAATACTCGAAGCTGATAAAGGGTCGGGGTGACTTTTGCTTTTCTTAGTACGATGGAGCAGACACAGCAGAACAGATACTGAACAGATTCGATTAGTATTACTGAAGTACGAATGCCTGAATAGCTGATGCGTCTTTGAGAAATGAACGGAACAGAGATTGAAAAAGTCTCGAGGTATATATATAAGTCAATGAAACTATTGGAACAGTGTGTTTGAGAGACCAGTCAACATGGATGTTCATGTCGAGGTGTTGATTGATGAATCCTACTCGCAGTAAATTTGAGTCAGAAATTACTTGTGTTGTTTCCGAAATGTTGAGTGAGATGATTTCTGGTCTAGTACCTGCTGACGATCAATGGTTGAGTTCGATTGTTGGTCTGGGTCCATAAGCTTGCATATTCAACGCAGTAGCTTACCCATATATTAGATTATCCAAGGACGCTGCAATGCCAATATCTCTTCCTAAAATATGGTACCTAATCTTCCACTTTGCGGGCCCTCAGTTAAGGCAGCTCCTTAGCATGTAAAAGCTCGAAGACCATGGAGACTAATAGGAGACTTGGGAACCAGTAAGAGGTTTCATTGATCCAGAGAAGACAGAACGTATTGTCGAATTCCCTAATGTAAATGAAGCATCACCGCTATGAGGTCCTGCGAGAGTGGAAGCTCCCACAGTGAACCGAGACTGTGCTAATGACAGGAATATGCTGCGTGAGGTGACGGCTGTTCAACCCTGTATGTTTCATGTGTGGAATGCCCTTGATGTCGCTAAGAAGACGAGAACCAGGGCACATAGAATATATACTGTATTATTAGTCAAAGGGCTGGGCTTTCCTGCTGAAGAGTGTGTTCAGCGCGAGAATTGGACGAGCTTAAGTTATGAGAACGGTCAAAGGCTGTTGGAGGTGAACAGTCACTTCAAGTAGTCAAAGGAGCAATCGGTCCAAAGGGCGAGCTGTCATTAGAATCCTGGGGCCAAGCAATCAAAGCCTGTGGGCTGTCAAGGCCCACTGTAGAGTATTGTTTGCTACCTGTGGAATGCAGACACCAAAGCCGAAATATAGATTGCGAATCACCAGTGGAGCCTTCCTCAGGGCTATGTAGTCGTCGAGAGTATTATTTTGGTAGTGCTTGATGTGCAAGACATGGGGTATCATAGGGCTAGCCCTGGAATTGGTCCGTGGCATTCCGACATAACCTTCAACCTCAGGATCCGAACACTATTTACTTCCCCATCTCCACCAATAGGACTTCAGCGCTCTTTTTCAGGATTAAGACTAATTGTACGAGATGTATCAAAGATAAAGAATCTACAGACACTAGCACTGCTATGCAAGATACTACTAAGAATGACTCTAGGAGTCCAAAGCCCACCATGAGTTAGGTCTCGAATTTGATACTTTAAAATCTAACATGCAGCGGAGAATCATTGCAACTAAAGTCACTCGCTTTTCTCTGTCTATCACTAACTCTTCTCTTCTAATGGAATCTGTTAATCTAAGTTCAAGAATAGTTTAGAAACGCGCAATTTCTTGTTCCAATCTTACATTTTCCCAAGCTACGTCTTTGTGTTATCCCTTCTTTTGGCATGTTTGTCTCCCATTGCGGCTTCGTAATACCCGATACACAGGTTTATCCTGCATCATGTTCTAGTAATTTTCCCCTTTCACGAGTTTAGATGCTAGCGGCCTAAGAATAACTTGATAAGCACAGCCATCCATGATCGTCTCGGCCGTATGGACATGGGGATCACTCGTATTCATCGTCAGAATACTCTCCAAAGTGTTCCTCCGCGGGATAGCTCGCATGATGGCCTCCATAAAGACCAGCTAAATCTTGTTCGCGACCATGTGAGAACCCTCCTTGGAAACGACTCCCTGCGTTGTGCCTTGGGCGATTCCTACTTGCATAAGGTCCATGCTGGTTCTCTATATGGTTTGGTCGATGTGTACCCTGTTGATGGTGTCCTCCATAACCATGAGCTCCACAGCCGTGACCAGCTCCACGGCCGTGACCAGGATGATGACCAGGATAAGGGGAACCTCCGCTACGGCCAAAAATTTCATGAGTGGTATGACCTCTCCACATCCCGTGTTCATGAGATACATCTTGATCCCACCAGCTGTCTCGCACGGTGTGCGTATCTCGGGTCTCTTGGCGCTCAAACCCATTGAGGCGACCATGTTGTTAATGACGAGAATTTTGTGTTTGATGGTGTCCATGTTGTCCTTCATGATGGATTAGTGGATGGCAATCATTGATATGTCAGTGGCACTCACGATGCGGTGCTAGGAGTCGATGTCCATCATGTCTTCCTGGAGCCCCGACCCAGTAGGAGTTTCCATCTGGGCCTTGCTCCGTTCTTGCTCCCATGAGCACTTCCGCACGATCGAGCAGGATATCGGTCATGATCCTAACTTCTGCTGGACCATTGGATCTCCAATGAAGTACATGATTCTGATAGGACCGCCTCAAAATTTGCCTCGGATCAGGCCCACCAAATCCCATCTCATATTCAACCATCTGCTGCGGGTAAAATGTCATTAGCCACCCGTAGTAGCGGGGTGAGGTGCCATGCGGAAAAGGAGGTGGAAGCCCATGAGGGCCCCGTGGTGAGAAGGACATCTTTGTCTAGGATGGAACTTGGTCCGTTCCAGAGATGTTGTTTAAGGGTGCGGACAATCTTTCGAACTTTCAGAAGAAGTTGGGCCAAGGTCTCCAACGAATATGACCCGATCCGCAGGGGAATGAGGATTATTAGGATAAGCTTCCAAGGCACTGGTCAGCCAGATAAGGTTGATGGAACAAAATATTGAAGATGTGGAAGATATACTACAGAAGGACCTTCTCCCGCCCCAGCAACACAACTGAAAGCATGTATTCGAAGAGGTCTTCAACGAGATGAACTAAACAACACTGCAAATGAACTCGAAGAATTGTGTTGGTTACCATGTTGTGTTTGTATAAATATGTTCACGCATAAATTCCATTATAATATGCACGGTGCCCGTCAAACGGGACTTCTCGTTGCTGCAAGATCTCAAAGTGGAAAATGGGAAAAGTCTCTAGCATTTAGTACGCAGATTCTTGACTTGACATTGCGGAGTCCTATTGTCAGGAAAAAGCCAACTTCAAAACGCCGGTTTCTACCTATCTCGCGAAAGATAAGCAGGATTCCTGTATTTTCAATACATAGCTATCTCTGTTGGTCGTAGTGAATCTTTTTGTTTGCACTGCTGGTTCCAGGATAGCTATTGTCAAAGCATCTGTTTTAATCAAAGTCATACCATCTATGGTACATGTCCACGCCGTCTCCTCAAGTCCAGTCCTCTCGTGGTATTCATTCTCATATTCGATACTACTTCAAGTGCCCGAGGCTTGGGTTATAGGTGTCCCAGTGCCCAAATACCACCAGAATCCGGCGCTATGTCGAAACCAAAGACCATGGTGGTTGTAAAAATCGAGACCTCCACAGAAGCGAAAGGTCTCCCCGGGACACAGGAGATTATTCGTTTTCCCGGGAACCATTTAGCGTAACTTCCGCAACGTTAGGGACCCGGATAGTAGGGTCCGCCTGCATAGAATAAGCGCAGTAGGGCCTCTTGTGAACTGCAACCCCCCCTACCAAGTCGAGACAAGCAAGGGGCAAGGCTTTCTCGGGTTTCGGGTCTAGTATCCCGTTCCCATAGGTTCTGCACACTCGCTGCGAGGTCCTGAGGGCAACGCAAGAGCATCCAGGAGATAGTGGGGACAGTATTGGTCAATGGGGCTTAGGTTCAACCCAACCATAGATACATTATCAGCCAAGAAAGACTCTTTACCCACCTACTCTGGACTAACATAGCCCACAAGCTCTGCTAAAGCCCGGCTACGCAGTCTTTCCAGAGTAACCAGCAGTCCTCGGTGCAAACCGTAGGATTCCCTGACATACCGAAAATCACCTTCCTGGCTGCCCACCTTACTCCTCCATGTTTCTCATAATATCATGATTCAACGCTGTATAGAGGATAAAGTCATAAACTCATAAAAAAAGATTGAGGTCTGACCGTCTTTGAATCGCGTTGGAACCGCGACGGTAGAGTCGGGCATACATAGTAACAATATAGATAATAATAATACTCGACAGAATTACCCAGAGCGTAGATTGTCAACTCGACCCCATCCACTACCTAACTACCAAGAGCCACATCAAAACTCCCTTTAAAAAAAACCCCCTCCCAAACCGAACCACAGAACAAAAACCAAACCGAGCTGAATTAATACCGCAGAAACCACTCCAAAAGATCCCTCCCCCCCAGCAGTTTAGACCAATATACGGAAAACAAAACAAAAAACACTCTCAAACCCCAATCTCCAGATCTAAACCTAACAAAACCTAAATCAAACACCCATCATTCCCCCCCCAAACCACTGACCTAATTATAACTTACCTCTTTATATCTTGATAGCACACACGCCTTGCGTTCTGCATGCTGAATTACTCTCCGTCTAACGTACTATGATGGAGTGGAGGAACGAGGTTCCGAACATGCACTCACGACGCAGCCAACAGAATCAATCCCTCATAGCTCGGTCCCCGGTTCCCTTCCCGTCAGCATGTTTAGAACGGCGATGTCATCTCCAACAGATAGCTGCCGAAGCGTCTTAGGCCCTACAGTACTGGTGAATATGCAGGATGCCGAAAGTAGGGAACAAGACAGTTTACTCGTGCCCGTAAGAGCTGATCATGATTAATTAGCACACTTCGCCAATTGTAGCCGTCATATGAACCAGTTAACTCAGATCCCTAGATCGCCACTTTTGATATTTCATTCGGTTGTTACATCCTATGCTACCACACAAACCACAAAGCCCGCAAACAAAACACGCCCAGTGGCTCGCCCTTTGAGCACCAAGCACGCAAAGCTCAAAAGTGTATCATCCGCTCGGGTAAACACTTGTGTCTTTCTAGAAATACAGAAGAGAGACATGGAAGGCACAGGCATGCTGTAGAGTGAACTCCATTTCCCTTGCACTTGTTGCTCGCAAACATGGCGCCTTTTTGGTGAAAGCACCATGGTGCTGCCGCATAAATTGATATATGGTAAACTTGCTCATATAGAGGCGCTTGTTGTGGCAAGAAATTATTGCTGTATTTGAATGAGCTTGGAGCAAAGTGACCAACTTATTAGACTTGGATTGAGAAGTGCTTATTCCCAGCCTGTCGAGTAGAATTAGCAGTCACTTGGCACGTCAGATGTCTACGCTCTTGAGCTCCTCAATGCCATCCACCCCAAGTCCCGTCACCAAAGGCCGTGCCTGGTTATCCTTCTCTTTATTTGTTCCGTCATGTAGTACAGCTGGTTTCATGACCGTACCCAGAGGACTTATCACTCCCTTGCCCTCGTCATTACTAGTAGGACTCCCGACCTCAACTAATGTCCCATCTCGCTCACTTGCTGCTGTCTCCGTCGCGGTCGGGTCTCTGTTTACGTCACCGCCAGCAACGCTCGGTTTTGTGACGGAGTTACTCTCCTCAGTGACTTGCGCCAAAGGGCTTGGCTTTGCCATGTTGCCGCGCGGGCTCGAAGTATGAGGACCACGGTTAGGAAATCGATGTGGTGAGCGGCCCCTTTCGTCTGTTGGACTGCCATAAGGAGACCCTCTAGGAGAACCGCCATTGCCGTTTGGACCATGCGCACTGCCGGGTCTTCTTCTAGGACCCTTCCGGCCGTACTTCTGATCCATTCTCCAGCGTAGGATGTCAAGATAAGCGGGCTCAACCGTTGCCTGCTTAAACTCTCGAAGCTTCAACTCTTGGGTTTCTTCATCAACGAAGACTTTCTCACTGCTCATATCGTCTGCGACCATAGCTAGAAATGCTGCCCAAGAGCGTGCAATAACATATTTACAGTCGTAGTCACGTCCGAAAAGGATGATTTGTCCCCACTTTCCAACCGGCCCTGGCGCAAGATCAACAGCAACGTTGTTTCCACCCCAGTCACGAGCGAGAGGAATCCAGCCGGGGTGAGCATAAGCCTTTTGTACAGCCCTAGGAGGTTGCGAATCTTGTTTGTCCAGAAGCTCTTGTCTCCATAGGGGATTGGCGGTGGTTTGTGAGAATTGTGCCGCAGAGGATGAGGATCCGCCGAATGCTTTCGGAGGAAATTGGGTCCGGTGATTTGCAGGCGCGGTGAGATACTCTTCATTGACCACCCTCCAATTTTTCCACTCCTGAACTATTTCCTCGCAATCGAGCAGCATGCAGCCAAAGATGATACCAGTCGGCCTACCACCCCGTTCTTGTCCGTCGTGGATCTGCAGAGACTCACGAACATCCAGGGGCAATGAGCAATCAATCTCGTGTTCCAGCTCGTTGACATCATTCTGGGTACACCCTTCGGAGAGTTGGTCATACAGTTCTTCGTACTTGTCCTCAGCCCATCGGTCAATTCTTTTCCACGAATGAGAGACGGGCGGAGGAGGGGGCAGGCCTTCTTGAAAGCTTTGCATCTGTATCTCCCCAGGGGTGATGTTTTCGAAAGGGTTGTTGTCGTGGGATTGGCTTTTGCGTAAAGCTAAGCTTGATCTCATGCCTGGTGAGTATGGAGATGTAGGAGATTGAAGAGCAGCGGCACTGCCATCAAGGCCGGGCGTAAAGCGTCCGTTGTTATCATCGCCGTAGGCTTGATCGAGATCTGCTCGTGAGTCCACTGCACTGGTTGCGATGGAGGTGAGGGGAGCATGACGGCTTTGATTCAAAGGCATGTGCTGACCAGTTCGATACGGAGAGTCGTGCGAGGCATGGCGGTCGTACGAGGTCATGGTATGCCAGAAGGAACGCCATGCCGACCCGATGCTGCCAGTGCTAAAAGGCGGTAAGCCAATGCCTACGGACAAAGGAATGTTGACGGGGGATTGCAACTTACGAAGGTGCCATGGCGGTTGCGCTGGAGTTGTAGTCACGGAGCGAAGTTAACATTCATGTTTGCATCTTCTCGTCCATTGAAGGTCATATAAACAAATTTGTGAGGTAGTCGTCGCAACGGGCGTTGGAACGTGGTACGGGTAAGATATGGCGGACAAGGAAAGGAGTTTCGCGTCTGCCAAGTTAGGAAAGCGCCAGTTTTAAATTAAACACGCACACAAAGGCTACACGGCGCTAAACTTGTCCGATAACAGACTTAACCGTCTGTTGATATAGCGGCAGGAGGCTGCTTACTCACAAAGCGTTTCAGATCACTATCAACACAGTCATTGGTCAGGTGCTTTTAGTCGCCTCTTTAGACTGGTATCGGGGGCAACGGTCGATCTGGAAGATCTACGAGTACTACCTCCGTACACGGTACGAGTAGATACACTCAACACTTTGCCTTCTTGATATCTATTTTGGGCAGCTGTATCGCCACCGACATAGATCATATGCTCAGGTGATCTTCGCTTTCTCAATCATCGTGACCAATTGCATGGCCAGGTACAGGCTTCCTGCCTGGATTGCATCGCCTTCAAGGTGAATGATCAATTCCCCTCCAGCTGTCACCGCTCGCTGGACCGTCCTTCATCTCGCTAATTCCCTCCGGCAACGGAACAGCTTTGTGCGAGCGAGCGATCGACTCCAGAAGATGATGGTTTCCACTACTTGTGTCAGAAATACTGATGTAGCAGGTTTGGTTTGCTTGTAACTTTTGGGGAAGACTCACGTCTAAGTTCTTGAGGTGCTCCAGCTATTTTGTTCTCGCCCGCCTCGATGGCGTTATCTGATGCAGGGGGACCATCGACGTACTCAGTTCCACGAGGCATAATGTCGAAGTTTAGAAATGTCTTTGAATGCGGTCAAAACCTGGGAAAGTGCAGTTGATGGACATGAGAACTCCTTTTGGATATTTGCACGTTTTGGTCAAGTACGACCTTCAATCTGCAACCTGAGATCATTACCAATGACGTATCATAAATTCAATTGGTTATAACATGCTGAAGTTATTATTGTATTAATTACTTCCCATCTGCCTACGACGTACGGAGGTAAAGCTCATCTTATCCCTTGTCGCCATCCATGACTGCACTCCCGAAGAGTCAGCGCCCCTATCTAGCTGGCTACGTCCTCCTACACGGGGTTCGACAAGTCTCAATCCATACGATATTCGCAGACTGCACCCTTTCAACGACGGTCAGATAACAACAGAGTATCGTGTTCCACCGGCATGAACAGTGAGTCTCAGTACAAAATATTCGTAGCAACGTAACGTGCCAAACTGCAGGAATAGGTGGTCACAATCGACATGCTTGAGAGATTCATTCCACTCTGGACTGCTTGTAGGCTGCCTGCCCAGAAGCTGGCAATGTTGGGTATTCGGGACAGTATTAGTTTTTCACACTAATCCCAGTCATCATCATCGCCTCCATCCTCATCCTCCTGTTTTCTTCTCGCTCTTGCAATTTCCTCATTCCCTATGGTCTTCGCCCTCGTCAGTACCCCTGCCGCCAGCAGCCTCGTTTCCAGTTCCTTGATCGTAAATGTATCTTCGCTGTACCCCAAGCCCTCAAAGCCTACAATGCGATCTGTACTAACGCCATTGATGAAGGCAAGAACACACGGTAGAACTTGGATCTTGAGCCTTGTCACCAGGAAGGGCGCGTTTTCGACGTTTATTCTCAGAAACCGCGTATCAAAGTGTTTAGGGGCTAACGCCTTGTTCCTCCCTCATAGTCAGCTTTCAAGCGACTATGTATGGGGTAACCATGGACTAAAACACACCTCCAGATGTTCATCCATAACCCCGCAACGCGCGAAATCTGGTTTGAAGAAATGTACCACGCACCACTTTACCGATGTTGTCAGATCCATCAATGCCTTCTCTTCTACGATTGTAGTGTAAGTTCCATACTCCTGCTTCCGCATGTGTTTCGCACGTGAAAATTCGGAGTGGAGTTGCTGGAGACGCTGCTCACGAAATTGAGAGAGAGCAGGATCGTTGTCAAGCGAATCAAGAAGAGCATCTTCGTCATCTGAGGAAGCTGCTGGGTGAGAGTTGTCGAGGATAGATGTGACTGTGGGGTGGAGGGTGGGCATTTCGGGGCCTGATAGGGAAAATGTGGAATTTAGGACGGGCTGGTGGTAGAACTTGGAAATGGAACAGAGGACAATGGAAGCATATCTTGAATTGGAGGCATGTAAATTAGGCACACGAGGTTGCAGGAAAGGTAGTGTGGGATGTTAAGGTCATAAGGCATAGTGGATCCCATTTAGAGATCCCTGCGTACCGTATCCGTACTTTAGCACGGTTTTATTTTAGGCGATTTTTCTTCGCTGACCGTGGCTTGGCTGGAGATTAATAAAAGTGATAGGAAATCTGTCCACCAACAATTTCAACGATCAAAGCCAACCACGCCTCAAGTCCTGGGCTAAAGCACTCCCTCAGCAGTCGTTGATCTTGAAACTATCTTCGCGCCGTCTCTTGCTCCTGACTGTCCTCTTCCCCTACCCCCGAGCTTCTCCTTCCGCCGACTTGCCTAACCCCAACGTACTCCTCCTTTCGTTGCACCCCACAATGGCCGACGACAAGAAACGAGATGATTTCACGATTGATATGAATGAGCGCAATGGAAAGCCATATGACTCCCCGAGCTCACCGCGCCACGTTCCCCAAGCAGCCGCTCCTCTGGCAGCTGTTGCCAACAACCCCGTATTACCGATCCTCAGCTATTGCACTTCCTCGATACTGATGACAGTCACAAACAAATTCGTCCTATCAGGATTTGGTTTCAATCTGAACTTCTTCCTTCTCTGCGTGCAGGTGTGTTCACCAAGTGCAGAACGCTTGGATGATATGGTACTGATGTAGAGACAGTCCGTTGTGTGTGTGATTGCGATTCAGACCTGCAAATCGGTGGGGGTCATCACATACAGAGATTTTAACACGGACGAAGCTAGGAAATGTGAGCCGCTTCTGACCTCATTCTCGGATCTATGTGACTGATGCCTACTGCAGGGTTCCCTGTATCGTTACTACTCATTGGCATGATATACACGAGCACCAAGGCTCTCCAATTTCTGTCAATTCCCGTGTATACCATCTTCAAGAACTTGACAATTATCTTGATCGCGTACGGTGAGGTGCTATGGTTTGGCGGCTCCGTTACAGGAATGGCTCTGTTTTCCTTCGGATTGATGATCCTCAGCTCTGTAATTGCAGCTTGGGCAGATATCCAGCATACCCTGCAAAATTACGGTCACTCAGAAACGGAAGCATCGGCCAAGGTTTCTACGCTCAATGCAGGCTACATGTGGATGATGGTCAACTGCGTTTGCAGTGCGGCCTATCTTCTAGGCATGCGGAAGAGAATTAAACTGACCAACTTCAAGGACTTTGACAGTGAGAGCACCTTGAACACTGTGGCACAGTCTGTAGCTAATGTTCATGTCTTAGCTATGTTCTATAACAATGTCCTGTCCATCCCCATTCTCCTCCTTGCGTCCGTCTTCATTGAGGATTGGTCCTCCGAGAACGTCGGCAAGAACTTCCCAATTGAACAGCGTAACAACCTTATCATGGCCATGGTCTTTTCCGGACTCTCTTCGGTTTTCATTTCCTACACGTCAGCTTGGTGCGTGCGTGTGACTTCCTCGACGACGTACTCGATGGTCGGCGCTCTGAATAAGCTACCCATTGCATTGAGTGGGCTTATCTTTTTCGATGCTCCGGTCACGCTTCCTAGTGTATCCGCCATCGGTGTTGGCTTCGTTAGCGGTATTGTGTATACGTTGGCGAAGGTCAAGCAATCATCCAAGCCGAAGACTGGTGGTCTTCCAACTACAAACCCACCCATGAGTGCCAGCAGCCAAAGCGCGAGGGACTCATTCAAGGCATAGTAGAGCTAGATATATTTGGCGACAAGGAATGCTGGAGTTTTTATTTCGAAAGTGGAGAGTGGATGAGAGGCGGAATTCCGCGTTTTGTACGACGCCCAAAGGTGATGGATAGAGCTGCTGGATGGCTATCTCTTGACATCTGGCTTGATTAAATGCATCTGGGTAGATGGTTCGCTTGAGATTGTGCGATCAGAGTCGCTAAACTATTATTTCACATATGTATATAATGGATATCAAGTCGCAAGTCTGGAAGGAAACAGGTGACCTCAGGTTTCATTGCAATCACAAATACTATCCACATTCTACATGTCATCAAGTCAAATTGAAAGAAAGATTAGGCGCTCGGAATCTGGGTTCGAGGAGAATGCTCTACCGGCCTGGCAGCCCTACGAAGCCCTGCAGGGCAACACGCTTGACGTCAAATTTGGCTCTGCGGACTTTTGTCGCCATTGGGCTCTCGCAAAGTCACAAAACGCCCAAACATGAGGACCCTTGTGTCCACATGTACTTAAGACTTCAGTAGCATGACAACGCTTCAAAGTTGGTAACTGGTTCTGCTTCAACCTCTTGCTATGGCTAATGCTACAATTACAGATGCACCACCTCAAGTTTCCCCACCACAGTCCTCGTAAGGTTGGCTGCCAGAATTAAACCTTAGATTGTACTGAATTATTACTAGGCTGTCCTTCACCGAGGGGTTTCTTCTCGGCCAGCTATCGGTCGTGATACTTATTGGCGCCTTCATCAAATTCTTCATCTTTGGCGAAGCCCCCTCCTCAGAAACCACCGCCGCTAACCGTGCCCTCGCCCGCCGAAATCGCGCTCTCGATCACAGACGTTCAATCTCCATCAACTCGACCTCCCTATCACCGAAGAAGCTCAAGAGCAAACGATCCTCGTCCAATGTCTTACGGAACCCTCCACGTCTTACTACGGCTACGATCCTTTCCAAGACGTACTACAATGTCAACTCTCACCAGCCTGAATCCGTAGACTGGTTCAATGTCCTAATCGCGCAGGCGATAGCACAATTTCGGAATGATGCTCAGGACGACGATGCGATTCTCACCTCCCTTACGAATGTATTAAATGGATCCCACAAGCCAGATTTCCTATCGAGCATAAAGGTAACGGAGATAAGCCTGGGAGAAGATTTCCCCATCTTCAGCAACTGTCGTGTACATCCGGTAGAAGATGATGCTAATGGCCCAGATGGTGGGCGGCTGCAGGCACGCATGGATGTAGATCTCAGTGATTTCATTACTTTGGGTATCGAAACCAAGATAATTCTAAATTATCCTAAGCCACTCACTGCTATTCTACCGGTAGCCCTTGCAGTGTCTATAGTCCGGTTTTCGGGCACCCTCTCTATCTCCTTTCTTCCGTCTTCTTCTAAACCATCAAGTTCCACCACTTCTGCGACTTCGGCATCACCACCGCAGCAGCCCCCTTCCACGACACCGACTACACTTGCTTTTTGTTTTCTTCCCGACTACCGCCTGGATCTCAGCGTGCGCTCTCTCGTTGGCTCCCGTTCTCGTCTGCAAGACATACCCAAGGTCGCGCAGCTAGTCGAGAGTAGGCTGCATGCCTGGATCGACGAGCGGTGTGTAGAGCCAAGAGTACAGCAGGTAGTACTGCCGAGTCTCTGGCCGCGGAAGAAGAACACAAGAGGACCGCCTGCAAATGACGATGATGTTCTAGGCAACGAAGGTACCCGTGATCTCAAGGAAGAAGCTAGGAGAGAACTCGAGGAGGAGATGAGGGGAGAGAGAGAGTTGAGGGAGAGAGAAAGAATGAGCGGGCTGGAACGTTTGAGGCGGAGGAAAAGGGATGGCGAAAGGGGGTACGAGATGCCTGGAGCTATGCCGGGAATGATGGTTAACTGACACCAGGCGCGGGCCTTGCAGTCCTTTGCCTTGTCAGTCCTATCAACTCTTCTCCACGTGATGCAAGTAGCCTTTTATTGACAATGCTAGTAGAATTGCAAAATAAAGGTGTACGTGTCTGGAAAACCTGTCCTATGCATCAAATCCTTAGAAAGCCACCTGCATCGAAAGTTGAACAGTGATGAGAGCCCATGCTAAAGAAACTGAGGTAAATTAGTTCACCAACACGTCCTTTCACCGATTGCAACCCCTCGGCTTTTGAGTCGTCATCGTGAGGCAATCTATGGAGCCTTGTCTGAGTGTTCAGGCAAGCTCACCTGTAGTGATCTCAGCTTAGGCGTTCAGCTCTTTCCACCCGAGACTGCTTATACGTCACTTTCACATCAAGATCTGGAATAGACTAGTACAATACCATACCACATCACAAATCAAGTCAGAACACAAGTGACAATGAACATGCAGAGGTTACTTTCTCTTCCGACGGAAATTTGTCTTCAGAAATATCGATATCTCCTCATCCAACCCCTACCAATTCGCCCGCAAGGGCTTTCTATCTTCCGGCATAAATTCGAGCCATATCTCGAGCACAACCTCTTGCGTACTTGCCGTCAGATATATGATGAGGCATTGCCTCTTCTTTACGGTGAAAACGTATTTTGCGATCACGTGGATGACTATAGTGGGCGGCTCCTAAGGATAATTACCAAGAGCAAGGTTTTCCCTGCCATCATGTCGACTTGATCAACCTCAAATGCGAAGCGCAACCCGGGGAGTTAGATGATCCCACGGCAAACTCCGTCCGATACTATGCGCACTATCGAGCAGCCCTTTAGACATTCACACTGCGGCTTGCACGCTTCTTTTATGACCAATGGCTTTTTTTCGAGGGGGAATTTCGAGGTCAGAGCAAGACTGCAGAAGCTCTCGCGACACTTGGAGAAGGGGTGGAGTTGATCATCGTCGCGTGGGCCGAGGACGACGTAGGCGTTGATGCTTTGAAGGAGTTACGCCTTGCAGTTGCGCCCGAGGACGATTGGGTCACTAGAAAACAATACAACCATAGGCATTACCAATGTACTGGACGATTTTGGCGTTGTGGACCAGGTAAACGCTTACTCTGAATGGTACCGAACCCCGAAATCATCACAGTCCCGCGTGGGGTCGGAAAAGGGCAGATATGGCGACCTATACCGGGAAATGCTGAAAAGCTTGAGATTTTGCTTGGGACTACCTAAGCGCAATAGGTCACAATTGGATTGGAAGACGTCTAATTGGACAAGCCTAAGTCGGAGGAAGCGAAATGAGGCTTACGATTGATACCTAAATATCCAGCTACGAAAAGATTTTCGCCACGGATCCTGGGAGCTCTCAAGCTAGGTTGGCCCTTTCGTGTAGCTTAAACCCACAGCTGATCTAGCTTATCTGATTTGCTTTCATCAACGAAATTCTGCTAAAACATCCCCGGTTTTCCACTGCGTTCTACACATGAATACAATCACCATTAGAGGACAAATCAAATATCGATCATCCAATCACTACATATTGACTCATCGTTGAGAGCTGCAATGAAAACTACAAGCTGCGAGCCATTGCCCGCTCTCTCTAAATTCCGCTGGAACTTCGTATCTAGATATATCGAATTGTTCTCGTTCACTCCAAGCCGTTATGCCCGCAGTACGCTGACGATGAAAGGGAGGGCGAAAGTATCTGGGACCGACCAAATGAAGCTTCACTAAACCACGAAGTACTACGTATGTGTCGTCAAACATGTAACGAAGCCTTGCCCGAATTATACCGGGAGAACCATTTCCACTATACAACTCTGACGAACGACCTCGACAAGCCGGGCTTTCCGAACGAACATGTCGACATGTTGAAACATATTGAAGTCGACTACTGGTTTGAGGAAAATCTCGATGAACTACCAGATATATTTGTGTCAGACTTCGTCGATTTTTTTGCTGAACATAGCTTTAAGCTAGAAGATTTACTTTGCGAGTGGCAGACGATGATCCGGAAATTGTGGCGATCATCGAGATGCCGCTTCATGAAGACGGAGGGACAGCACGAGAAATGAAGCTCATCAGCCAAAGGACTGAAAGGTTGAACATCGTCTTTTACAAGGACACCATTGCACCTTACAATGCCTTTGTGAAGCTAGGCTATCGCCCTTCGGGATGAGTGGCAATTGGATGAACGGAAAAGTACAGAGGACGCTGACGAATGCTGGGTTTGGTACTACCGGCCAGGAAGCGCACCAAAAACTACCCAAGTCCTGGGATAGTGAATTATAGATAGTGGCGCTGTTGACTTTGAGCATGGCTCTTTTATGACTTCATATCTCTGCGGTCACGCTTTCTTAGAAGTTACATGTCTGCATCCCAGAACCTAGACGTGCTCGACTTGGAGTATGTGCACAGCTGAACTTGGTCATTGCGCTAAGGAGTGAGTAGGAGCTACATCAAGAAAAGAAGACTCAGAAAAGCTAGGCGTGAATTTATCTGAACCAAAAGCTACACTGCTGGATCAGGTAAGGAGACGTCCGTATTCTCTGTGTTAGGTCAAGTAACTGTATCATTACTTAAATCCACAAGGTCTTTCGTAAGAATAAGTATCAAGTCGAAACTGCCAGTCGGCCACAAAGCAACCAAAAATTCAGGAGTTTTTGACATTCGAGATATACCCTTGTGCTCTACATGATCATTCACCCAGCTCGAGTGATTGAATTTCTTTATGGTAAGCCTAGCTTTTCTGATGAAAGGAATGCATAAAGAACTCAGGCGTGTAAAGTATTACCTATAGATATGTGTGCAGGACATGTCACGGAATGTTAAGGTGATGTTAGCCTCTTTCTATTTTCATCCTTAATCAACTATGCCAACTTACTTCACTTCAAATCACTGTATAATGAGCTTGTTACTTCTCATGTTCTATCAGCACTGGTCAAATATTTCATCAACAATGATCGAGTATCTCATCAACACTGATCAAGTATTCTATCAATACGTCTTGAAAGTCTTCTAATAGATTTTACTGCATCTCAGGTATTCTTGAGCTGCATCAATCCTTCGTCTTCCAACAACAGCTTCTGAATCGCTCTTCTACCTATGGCAGTGGAGATAACCATCAAATATCAACAAATGGCCAATACCTAAAGACATACTGTTTACTGCCTCAAGCTCACATCGTCATCTTTGCTCACTCACAGCACATTGTCAGCTACTGAACGCTTGTTGGGTCCCCAACTTCAAATACTAAAAGATGGCGACCCTTGGCAAACCATGTACATCTCTTCTCTCCATCCCGACCGAAATCCGATTAGAGATCCTTAAATACGTCGTCCACAACCCTTACCGGCTCAAATCACCATATCACTTCGACGGCGAAAAATTAGTGGCTAAACGTGCCTTGAAAAATGTGTATAACACAGGTGCTATTCTACGAACGTGCCGTCAGCTATATGAGGAAGCTTTACCTATATTCTACGGCATGAACGTCTTTTCGTACGATACGATCGATTACAGTACAGGCTTCTCTAACTGTAATCTCCATTTGGTCAAGCGCATATACCTCGATTGCTGGACTTTAAACGTGGAAAATGCAGGCACAGGCACCGCAACCTCTATTCGGTATTTCGATCGCCTCTGCCCTTGTTTGCAGGCCTTGACACTCGATATCAGCTGGTATGAATGCATGGACTGGGATCGTGTCCGCACCGTTGAGGGGCCAGATGCCTTCAAGCCGCTTACGTGCGCACTCGTCGAAGTTGCCACGAAAGCACGGCTTAGCATCACCTTTCCAGAGATTGAACATACCAACGGCCTTCCGGTTATATGTTCGTATGTTGGGATCGGCCAGCCAGAGGATTGGAAAGTTTCGAAAACAAGCCCAGTCTTACTTTACGACTATCTACCAAGGGGAACTTAATAATCCCCAAAACCCTTTGAATGACTACACGCTGTCAATTTACGGCACGACCAATACTCCACGACAGGATCGATCAGGCTTCCAGAGATCCCCGTCCCAACGTTTCATCGGAATTTGCTGGAAAGTTAGACGTCAAGGGAGAGTAGTGGATGGATTCAGGGGCACGAAAACTGGAAGTCGTTGTTTTCAAACTTTGCAGCATGGTCTCAACTCTCAACAACACCCAACACTCCACCCCATAGTCGTCAGCATCCCTCCTTTCCTAAGCGCCGGTCAAAGCCTGCCATTGCCCCAATCTCTCCACCGTTCGCTTCCGATCAAGTCATCTGTTCTGGAATTGCCCCAGCCGAGCGAATCAAAAGACCTTCTATCACGTTTTGCAAGCAGAAATGGTCTGCGGTTAAGGAGTGCAGCTTGGGACGGACCCTCTTGGGAGAGATTTGCTGAGAGCGTTTTGTACAACACGTCAAGACTTTAGTCGTACCACACAGCCTAGATATTCCAGGCACATTCCTCCAAAGCACTTGTCTAAAAACGATCAACGTTCACAATACCGATCTTCAAGTTATCAATCTCCACAACATCCACTTCCACCCTCCCCCGCCACATCCCCCTCAACCGCAGCGAATCTATGTACTACCCTAACTCCCCAAAGTAACC
>JAABUR0100000412.1_pt1 | contig 93957 bp, 84 predicted proteins | sample 5560091 | NCBI WGS metagenome assembly JAABUR01 (sample SAMN10711879, study PRJNA513375) | rock metagenome | isolation source: Antarctica rocks | place: Antarctica: Victoria Land, University Valley sud | reverse complement strand
AGAATGAGTTGATTCTCTTGATCGAGTGAACTTTGCGTACTTAGTGAGCGATAAGTTGTCTAGCGATTCAAACAGTCTCGTCGTTGATTCTATCAAACTTTCTAGTGTTGTTCAGTCTTTTGATTGCATCGATCATCAGATAAATGAATTTCTTTAGACTCATTCTGTCTGTACGAGTATGTTGAATGAGTAATGAGATCAGTATCGTGTGATTAATGAATTCTTAATATAATGTCAGAATCGTGTCTAGATGAGTCAATCAGCGAAAGTCAGAATTGAATAGTGCTTGATCTTTAAAGATAGCTATAACTAAATATTAAGAATACAGAAGAAGATGAGTACAAAAGCTTTTATTTAAGTAATATTCAGAGACTGCGCTAAGCTCGAAGAGAATGTGTTTGTGACATGAGTAGAATGTGATGTAGAAAGAAAGATGATGTTGAACAAAGAGATGTTGATGAAAGAAAATAGAGACTGAGTCAGATCTGAGCTAGAGACACTGACTAGCTTTATTCAATCTTGATACGCTCGTAACAGTTTGCATTCAACATCTTGATTAACTCATTTCGTCTGATCGTTGATCTTCAAATGATAGACTGTGAATAAACTAGCTGTAATTCTCAGTTGCTTGCAAAGACTCTTTCACATAGTTGATATGAATTGAAAGTCTCTGTTTGAAACAATAGAACTAAGTAGATCATGCAGTTGATAAATGTTTCATAGCATGATTCAAACCGTTTCTTTGACTGAGATGTTATCGTCTTTTCAATGACAGAAAACATAGTGATGTTCTTTAATGAGATGACATATGATTATGCAAATGACGTTATAATCTTCTGATAGAGATAGCTCAGTAATGAAGTTTATAACTATATCTTTTCAGCGTTCTTGTGAAATGAGTAGAAGATGATGAAGTTCATTGATGCTATCTTTAGAAGCTTTGCTTCGCTGATAAACATGACAGTTTTGAATGTACTGTCTAACTGTGACTTGATGATTTGATCAATAGTAGAATCGTTGAATTAGATCAATAGTTTGTTTATTGTCGAGATGAGAGATTGAAAGCTGATCATGAATTTTCTGTAGCAGTTTCGTATGCATATTCTTGAGAACTCACAGTAAGTCTTTTCTAAAGAGAACGCTGTCAATGATTTCGCAGTTCTTCAATTTAGTGATATGAAATTTGAGCTTGTTCTCGTTTATAGCTTGTTTATATTTGTTGCAGAGCTCATTCATTTGATTGATCATATACACTTGCTGATAGAAATTTGCTTTCAATTCAACAAGTAGAACATCAACTTTATTGAGAATCAGAATAGTCTGAAAATGATCTTCAAGTCATTGAGCTGATTCAGAAACGTTTGCTAGAGACATTTGAGTTAAAGCATTGACTTTAGTATTCATTTTGCCTGATTTAAAGATGATCTGAAAGTTGAACTTCAACAGAATGTTCAGATAGTTGACTTGTCATCAACTCAACTGTTTATTTTTCATGAAGATCTTTAAAGCTTGATGATCAATGAATATCTGAATGAATAGTTCAATGCACTTCAGCTTGAATCATCAATGTTTGAAGCATTGAATAATGACTAGTAATTTCTTATCATAAATGTGATAATTGATTTCAGTGAAGATCATGCTTTTACTGTAGAAGATCATCGAATGAAGAACTTTCTCGTCATTGTACTGAGATAGTATTTCACCTTTTACATAGTTCAAAGCATCAATCTTCAGAATAGCTTGTCGTTTGAGATTGAAGTGACGAAGTATTGAGATCAAGCTGACTTGTTTCTTTAGATTGTCAAAGACTTGAACACAGATTTCATTTCAAACAAAAGATGTGTTCTTTCTAGTCAGCTGAGTGAATGATTTGACTAGCTTCAAGAAGTTTTTAATGAAACGACGATAGAAGTTAACAAATCTCACGAAGCTCTGAATTTCTTTTAGATTAATTGAAGTGATTCAGCTGACTATGACTGTCACTTTGCTGAAATTCATACGAAGATCTAGTTTTGATATGATGACTTCTAGAAAGATAGTTTCTTCTACATTGAATTTGCACTTTCAAATATTCATCTGCAGTTCAGCTTCGCGTAGTCAACTCAATACTAGTTTGACGTGATCTCTATGTTTCTTTCTCATTTTACTTTAAATGAGAATATCATCTAGATAGACTTGACAAAAGTCATTCAGAAAGTTTCATAAAACATCATTCATATATTGCTGAAAGAAGATTGATTCATTAGTCAGTTTAAATGATAGCATCTTGTATTTATATGCTTTTAAAGCAGTGATAAAAGTGATGTAATTCTTGCTATTGAAATGCATTTGAAGTTTGTTGAATGCTGATATGATGTTCAATCTGATCAGATGCTTGCAACTCACTATTTTATCAATGATCTCGTCTATCAACGATAGAAAATATCTATTTCTTTTGAAAATGACATTTAGCTTTTAATAGTTCACGCAGAATCGAAGATCTATATTTGCTTTGAGAGCGAATAGAACGAAAGAGAAATAGAAAACCTGACTAGAAGTGATAAATTTCTTCGATAGATTCTTGTTTAAGTACTTTTTTACTTTCAGAAGTTTGACAGAGAACATTTAATAAACTCAGCAGCAAGAAAGCGTTGAATCACTAATGAGCTCAATTTTATGATCGTAGAAGCGATGAGAGAGTAGTTTATTCAATTGAGTTCGATTAAAAACATTTAGAAACTCATGATATTCTGATGACAGCTTGACTTTAATATCTTTCAAATTTTGAGTCGTTTCATTGATTGAAGAAACATTTAGAACATTCAAATTGCACTTAGTATTGTACGCGATTTCTCTATCAATATCAGTCATGAATAGAGCAAAGAATTCAGTCTGATTCTTCTTTGATCAATTCAATAAAGTTTTGAACGAAGCTGCATTTATGTTTTGAATTGAGAATGATTCTTTCTTAATTGTAGTTGAAACAGATTGTTTAAGCATAATAGAAGTTTTAGTCTAAATGATAGAAGATAACGAAGTTGATCGCAGTCAACTTGAGTGCTTTGAATTGAGAAAGATTAAAAAAATCGAAATAAAAGTATTTAATTGATTTGAAAAAACAATGACGTCGTTTTGCATATTCAATAATATTTCATTTTTGTTTATTCAGAGCTTACTTAATATGACTTTATAATGATCAATATTAGCTATCAGCATTGATACAGTCAATTTCTTATGACTTTCAATGATGAGATTGAGTAAGATTTTATAAGTGATGATCTTCTTAGATATCTTTTCATCATAGTCTCTTATTAACTTCTTTTTTATCAATGATATAGATTGAATTTCTAGTTTCTCGCATACTCTATTGACTAAATTAGCATGTATGAGCATATGAGCGACTGAATCACTGTCTATCAGAGAACGAAGACTAAAAGATCGATTCTGAAAGTTGAGAAAGACATCAATTAAAAATGACTTTTCAAAGTAATTCTCTTCTAATAGAATTTCGTTTAGTTTGCACAAAGATATAATCTCTATTTCTTTGATGACTTTTAAAGAGATGACTAGTTTTTTGAATTGAAATTCGAATTGAAATTGAATTCAAAATGATTGTATTTATTGTTCACTGCATTGATTTTAATAGGTTGATCAAAGTACTCTTTAAAGCTATAATCTGATTTATGACATATGAAACAGGTTTTGACTAGAACGTCTGCTTCTTTGACGTTAGTTAAAATCGCGTCACACGACTTTAAATGATCAGATTTTGAATGATGAATTGACTGAGTAACAACAGCTTTATGAAAGATGATTTTTGACAGATCATTGACGCGTTTGATGAGATTGACTTTATTCTTAATTTTCTGAATGACTCGCTGATCATTATTCAAATGAATCAGATAGAAATGAATCTCTTTAAGAGAATCAGATTGAACTAATTGATTTATTCAAATGAATCGAAGACGAAGATTTATTTTATCTTTCAGATCAACGATCAGTTGCTTTTCATGATACTTCAGATAGAAAGATAATTGTTGAAACTGAGTGTAAAACTCACTGAACTTCTTTGATTCTTGAATTAAGTTGTAGTATTTTCTACGAAAGTTAACTTTCTTATCTGAATCATTAAACAACTCAGCTAGTTCTTTCAAAAGATCATTAATGATCTTATAAAGATTGACACAGTCATGTTCGCATCTAGATTGAGTGACATCAGCTGCGTCATTGAATAATCTGAAATGTACATAGCTCAGTTTGACTCATTTATTTGAAAAGAGATCAACGTTGATCTCTAGTTTATTCTGAATTTTGTCGTATCAGTTTTCTTAAGTAGAATTCTTTTCGTCAGTAAATCAGAAAGAATCAGGTATTTTCTGAAATCTAGATCGCTCAAAGTAGATGAAATCAGAAGAAGTGATTTCTTTAGTTTGAAGTCTAGTCTTCAACTCTTTGATTTCGTTGTCTCGTTGAGTACTTAACTCGTTGAGTCGATCTGTTTCTCTGTCAAGAATCATGCATCAAGTCTTTCAGTTTTCGATAGAAACAGAAGATATTACTGTTTCAATGAATGACTCATCATCTTCATTAATGAATGATTCAGCACTAGAGAGTTTCAATGAATCAGTCTCAGAGATTTGAGAAAAGTGACTTTGAAATTCTTCAAAATGTTCTTTGATAAATGAATGTTTTGACATGATGAAATTTGAAGAAAGAATGAGATCAAGCGAATGATGATGCTCAACAGTATTAATGAAGATGTATGATCAAGTGTTTAATCTTTAGAAAAGAATGTTGTTGATTAGAAGAATGTTTTTGATTTGTGAGTTTTTGAGTGATTCTCAAGCAATTCACAAAGATTCTTTATCGTTGATTCTCTTAATCGAATTGAACAGCTTATTTTCACTCGTCTGTTTCATGAGAATGAGTTGATTCTCTTGATCGAATGAACTTTGTATACTTAGTGAGCAATAAGTTGTTTAATGATTCAAACAGTCTTGTCGTTGATTCTATCAAACTTTCTAGTGTTGTTCAGTCTTTCAATTGCGTTGATCATCAGATAAACAAATTTCTTTAAACTCGTTCTGTCTGTACAAGTATGTTGAATGAGTAATGAGATCAGTATTGTGTGATTAACAAATTCTTAATATAATGTCAGAATTGTGTTTAGATGAGTCAATCAGCGAAAGTCAGAATTGAATAGTGCTTGATCTTTAAAGATAGTTATAACTGAATATTAAGAATACAGAAGAAGATGAGTACAAAAGCTTTTATTTAAGTAATATTCAAAGACTGCGCTAAGCTTGAAGAGAATGTGTTTGTGACATGAGTAGAATGTGATGTAGAAAGAAAGATGATGTTGAACAAAAAGATGTTGAGAAAAGAAAATAGAGACTGAGTCAAATCTGAGCTAGAGACACTGACTAGCTCTAATCAATACGCAGAGTACTCACTAACGTACTTTGCGAATTGATTAAAGCTTCAGCCTTTTTCAGCCTTGATACGCTCGTAACATTAAATAGATGTAAATAGCTTGATTGAACAGTCTTCATGATTTTCTTCATGACTTTCTACCATGTTTTCCCGTCATGACTCTTTATCAAAGTCAAATGATCTTCATGTTTTTTCTTCATGTTCTTCTTCATGTTTCTCGTTATGACTCTCTTTATGTTTCTCTTTATGTTTCTCTTTATGTTTCTCTTTATGTTTCTCTTTATGTTTCTCTTTATGACTCTTTATCAAATGATCTTCATATTTCTCTTTATGACTTTCTATCAAACAATCTTCATGTTTCTCTTCATGTTTCTCTTTATGACTTTCTATCAAATGATCTTCATGTTTCTCTTTATGACTCTCTATCAAACATTCTTCATGTTTCTCTTTATGACTCTCTATTAAAAGATAATGCAAAAAGATAATGTAAAAGTCAAAAATCGAATTTTTTTCTATATTTAGTTCTTTTGATGTCAAGCTCAAGTTCTTGATGAGTTGAGTTAAATTGACTCAATTTTCAGTCGAGTTGAGTCACGTCAAGTTGAAAATATGAGCAACTTAACTTAAGTCGAGTTGAAAATGTGAGAAACTTGACTCGATCTTGATTCAAGTTCAAAATGTTAACTTAAAACTTAACTCAATGATCAGTTTATTTGCAACTGCATTTCTTGTTCATTTCATGATTCAAAACAGTTCTCTTGAGAATTGCTTAACATTCTGCATAATTTTTCAATATTTACTGCGTTTCTATTTTCTGATAATCTTGCTCTTTTTATCACATGCTTGAATATACTCTACTCAGTTATTAATGATTTGACAGTCTCTTCTCATTTATTGCATGCTCTTGATGATCTTTGTACACTTCTTCATTCACTCTGCTTTGATCATTTCATTTGATCTTGCTCAGAGAGTGAAAATCTCGATGATCTTTCTCAATGCATTCAACAATTGCTTCATGTATTTATTTATGCATTAACGTCTCATTTTTTGATTCAACAGTGATTCTGACATTTGTTCTCTCAGAGTATTGATGAATTTCTCTTCATTCATTGTTTTTCAGTTGCAACGCGATTTTCACGCTGACTCTTTACAAACTTTAAGATTTATTACTGTCTGTATTAACAGATAATCTGAGAAGTTTTTCATTTCTTCATTGATTTTGCATTGTATCAATCTGTTTGTGATATTCTCTGTTGTAAAGATTAAATTTATTGTCATTTGAGATTCTTGATAATCTTTTGTAATTGTGTCTTAAGATAATGCTAGCAATGCATTAATGTTTGTAATCATTTCAATTAACTCATTCAACAGTAAATATTATCTTGAGTAGAATGATTCTTTTCATGTGAAGTGATGCAGATTGAAATCTCTCACAAGAATGCTTTCTTTCAACATGTGCAGCGTCTTTTCAATGTCTAAAAGATTTTCTTTTTCATGAATGATCTCATGATTTTTAAGTGATAAATTGTATGCTTTATGAATATGTATAACTTTCTGAATTATCTGTGCATCATTTGTTAATGTTTATAGTATAATTGTATTTACATCTTTGAAGTGTCATGTTGAATATTAAATGTTGCTGTCAATTCTTTTGTTTATGTAGAAACAGATTTTATCTTCATTATTCTTCAGTATGAAGTTGACAGTTACTGAGCAGTATGCTCTGAAAATGTCATCAAATCATCAGAATTCTTGAAGAATCAGAATTTCATAGTTTTTTATCTTTTTCTCATGTAGTAATGTTATCATCATCTTGTTTCTAAACTTGTGAACGTTGTACTGAAGTATTCAAAGCTTCTTTTACTGAAACATTAAAATTCACATTTCAAACTGTTTAATGTTTTCTTGAGTGTTTGCAAAGCTCTTACTTTATTTGTAAGATTCTCAACAGAAAATGACATTGACAATGACGTGATTAATGTTAACTTCAATTCATTTGATCTTAACTTCTTGATCAAGTAATTCAGTATAGTGTTTTCTGATGTGATAACTGCGCTGAGCAGATGACTTTCATTCATTGAGCATCTCTGCTGTCTCTTCAAATCATTGTTCATCAGCAATTTCAGACTGATAAATGTTTCTGTAAATGTCTTTGATATCGCTGCTTTAAGTTCTTTCTGCCTTCGTACAATATGATATAAAGATTTATGCTTTGTAACTTTCTTTATTCTTTCTTTTTCAGCTTGTCATTTATGATATTGAGAGTCAAAAACTTTGTGTATATCTCAACATGCTTTACATTTTCACATGTTTTAAGTTTGTTTGTAAGAACAATGTCTCAAGCGATGATTCAGCATGCAGTAAATGCATTTCTTCTTATTTTTGCACTTGTACATCTTGTGATCATATTCTTGACACTTTAAACATTGATGCACTCTGCAACTCAAGTTTTAAAACTGTGTGATCTTTATGTCAATCTCATGACATACTCTCTCATTAATCAGCTTGTTCATCATCTCAGCATTGATTATGCATATCATCAGTGAGATGTATTTCTTCTGCTCACTCTTTTTTGTGAGTCACTTAATTTTCTTAAACATCATTTCTGAATGTATATCTTTGTTGATCTTGATGAGTATTCTCATCTTTTTCTTCTTTATATTCTTAAACATTTCTTCAATTTTAATCTTATGTATTACTATTTTAAAACTGATCTTGTACAGACATATGTTCAATGATATCTCTTTGATTCAAAAATCATTTTTCTTCAATATTTTTTTACTGTTCTTCATCTTGACTTGAAATATCAGCAGTTTCAATCATCTCTTCATCATTTCTATGTTTTTGCATGTTAACAGCATCTCGTCAACATCAATTTTTCTCACTCATCTCACTATGTTCTTTATTGTTATCATCATGATTTTCTTTATTTCTTCTTTCTCTTTGATGAAGATCTTTACTTCAAATTTCTCACAATAATTTTGCACTGATGATGATAAGTCAACGTTGAACACAAAATGACTTTCAAATGATGTTATCAACTTCATGCTTACTCTCTTTGCTCAGCTGTTAATGTGTTCTCTCTTCTTCATGAACTCTTTTTCAAGTTTACTTGTTATCTTTTTCAGTCTCTTCAGCTGATTCTTCATGCATTGATTGACAGTTGACACAGCGACACGTTAACGCGTTAGCTTTTCTATCATCTCTGTCAAACTTTTCATCTTTCTTCAAAGCATCAGCTCATTGTTTCTATGTTCATTGAGCTTATAGAGTACTTGCAGCTTATATAATTTCTTCTGTATATTTTTCGTCTTGACTGAATTCTTCTGCAAGATAATGATAATCACTTTTCATTCACTCGTCAACATCACATCAACAACGCTTCTCATCTGCTCTTGATGATCAGAATGAAGCGTGAGCATCATGTCAATGATGTGCTCTGTCTCTAGATAGTTTAAGTAATTCTTCAAGAATGTGCATCTTCAAAATTATTCATTTCTATAAGTAATGATTTTTTTCAAATCTACTGTTTAACTACTCTCATTTGCTTTAAGAGTGAATAAAACGAGAAAAGAATAGAGAGTCTGACTGAAAGTAATGAATTTCTTTGACAGATTTTCATTCAAATACTTCTTTACTTTCAGAAGTTTGACAAAGAACATTTGATATGCTTAACAGCGAAAAAACGTTGAATCACTAGTGAGCATGATTTCATGATTATAGAAGCAATGAGAAAGTAGTTTATTCAATTGAACTCAATCAAAAACATCTAGAAACTTATGATATTTCAAGAGCAGCTTGACTTTAATATCTTTTAAATTCTGAGTCGTTTCATTGATTAAAGAGATGTTTAGAATGTTCAAATTACATTAAGTATTGTACGTGATTTCTCTATTAATATCAATCATAAATAAAGTAAAAACTTCAGTCTGATTCTTCTTTGAATGATTCAACAGTGTTTTGAACGAAGTTGTGTTTATGTTTCAAATTGAGAATGACTTTTTCTGAGCAGTGATTGAAATGAGTCGTTTGAGCATCATAAAGATCTTAGTCTGAGTAATTGAAGAGAACAAAGTTGATCGCAGTCAACTTGAGTGCTTTGAATTGAGCAAAATTGAAAAAATCGAAATAGAAGTATTTAATTGATTCAAAAAAACAATGTCATTGTTTTGCATATTCAATAATATTTCTTTTTTATTCATTCAGAACTTACTTAATATGATTTCATGATGATTGATATCAGCTATCAACATTGATACAGTCGATTTCTTATGAATTTTGATGATGAGATTGAATAGAATTTTATGAGTGATGATCTTCTTAAATATCTTTTCATCATAATCTCTTATTAGCTTCTTTTTTGTCAGTGATATAGATTAAATTCTCAGTTTCTCACATACTTTATTGACTAGATTAGCATGTATAATCATGTAAATAACTGAATCATTGTCTATTAAAGAACAAAGACTGAAAGATCAATTCTGAGAGATGAGATGAGCATTAATTAGAAACAACTTTTCAAAGTAATTCTCTTTTGATAGAATTTCATCTAGTTTGCACAAAGATATAATCTTTACTTCTTCAATAATTTTTAAAAAGATGACTAGTTTTTTAAATCAAAATTTGAATCGAAATTAAAATTAAAACAATCATATTCATTGTTCACTGCATTGATTCTAGTAGATTGATTTAAGCACTCTTTAGAACTATGATCTGATTTATAACATATGAAACAGATTTCAATCAGAAGATTTATTTCTTTGATGTTAGTTAGAATCGCGTCACGCAGCTTTAAATGATTAAACTTTGAATGATTGAATGATTGTTGAATGATAATAATCACTTTATCAAAGATAGTTTTTAAAACATTATTAACTCATTTGATCTTGTTCTTAATCTTTTGAATGATTCGCTGATCATTATTTAAATGAATCAGATAGAAATAAATATTCTTTAGAAAATCAGATTGAACTAATTAATCTACTCAAATGAATTGAAGACGAAGATGTATTTTATCTTTCAGATTAATGATCAGTTACTTCTTGTAATAGTTTAGATAGAAAGATAAACGTTGAAACTGAGTATAAAATTCATTGAATTTCTTAAATTTTTGAATCAAGTTGTAGTATTCTTTACGAAAGTTGACTTTCTTATTTAAGTCATTGAACAACTGAGTTAGTTCTTTCAAAAAATCATCGATAATTTTATAAAGATTGACATAGTCACGTTCGCATCTAGCTTGAATAATCTCAGCTGTGTCATCAAATAATCTAGAATGTATATAGCTCAATTTGACTCGTTCGTTTGAAAAGAGATCGACGTTAATTTCTAGTTTATTCTGAATTTTGTTGTATCAGATTATTCAAATATCTTAAGTAGAATTCTTTTTATCAGTAAACAACGAAGAATCAGATATTTTTTGAGATCTAGAACGCTCAAAGTAGATGAAATCAGAAGAAGTGATTTCTTTAGCTTGAAGTTTAACTTTCAATTCTTTGATTTCATTCTCTTGCTGTCTACTCAACTCATAAAGTTGATCTGTTTCTTTGTCAAGAGCTTTGCTTCAAGTCTTTCAAATTTCGTAGAAAGTAAGAGATATTATCATTTCAGCAAATGACTCAGCATCTTCAATGATGAATGATGCAGCACTTGATGACTTTGATGAATCAGTTTCAGAGATTTGAGAGAAACGACTTCGAAATTCTTTGAAATGCTTTTCAGTAAATGAACGTTTTGACATGATAAAATTTGTTTGAAGAAAGAGATCAAGCGAATAATGATGCTTGATGATTTTAAGAAGAAAGACGTATGAGATGAGATTCAATCTTCAACAAAGAAGAAGAGATTTGTTTGTTGATTTGATTGATTTTCTAGCAAACAACGAAGATTCTTTATCGTTGAATCTATCGATCGATTTAATTCTTGAGCAATTCACGAAAATTCTTTATCATGATTCTTATAATTGAGTGAACTTTACGTACTTAATAAGTAATAAGTAGTTTAGCAATTCAAACAGTGTTACGATTTTAGTCTTCATTTATTCTACGACTAGTTTTCGTCTTGATTTCATTCTAATCAAGCCTAGCGAGAATCTGAGCTAGATGTGATGTCATTGAGTCTCTGCGTTTATATGTGTAAAGCATCAACTCTTTTGAACCTAGCACAGAACTGAGAAATGCATATATAAGAATTGAGTTCTTTTCTGTAGCTACTTTTCTTTCTTAGCATTTATCTATTAGTTAAATAATACTTTTATGACTCGCTTTAGATCGATTTCTAACAGTAAATAAATGCTAATTAACTACTCTGCTATCAACGTGTAGATGATACGAAATAATCTACTTCGTTTATTCAGAAAATTTGCAAGAAATTCTTTGAATTACTTTCATCAAAAAACACACAGACAAATTTACTTAAATTTATCAAATCAATCACTTAATCAAATCTATCTTATCTTTCTTACAATGATGCGCGACTTCAAATCAGTCGAGTCATGAACAGCTTATCTGCTTAGAAGCATTGCTAGTAGATGAGTTTTTCTTATTTCTTTCGATGCTTCAGTCAATGTCAAGAACGCTGATATCTCATGAAACATCAAGACAGAAGAACAGCTTCGTCAATGAGCTTATAATTAGTCAAACGAGATCATCAAGATGTTGAATGAGCTTAGATCTCAACAAAACATGACTTTGAAACTCAATGAGCAGTAAATTGTTGTTCAAGTCAAACATGATAAGAGATTGAATCAACTAGAGATCAAACAGATGATCATTAATACTCTAAAAGAGATAAACAAATGCTATTGAAAGAAGATGTTGAATCTTAAGAATGAATTCAAAGAAGTATTGCATTCAGCGAATCAGTCTCAATCTCGTCAGTCTACTGAATCTTGAGTTTCTACGAAATCTTTATCTCGTCAATCTATTGAGAATCATACTCAATGTGAATCATTCACTTTATTCAATAATAATCATCACAAGTCTTTCAAGTTTTTGAATTCATCTGTATTCATTAACAAAGATGAATCAACATGAAATAGCTGAAGAATCAAGATAAACAACAAGCTTCAGACAAATGTTGATCACTTTGTTAATGAAACTATCTGCATTGTCTATGTGATATCTAGACTAAAAGATGATGCTGCTGAGCATATCTTCGCTTAACATCATCATGATGCTTTGCATTCTTACATCTCGATCTATGAGCTACTCAAGCATTTAAAAGAAATCTACAATGAACTGAATAAGAATCGAAAGTGTTGTCATGAGTACAACGCTCTGAGACAAGCAGACAAGTCTTTCAATGTCTTCTACTTCAACTTTATAAAGCTATTCAACTATCTTGAATACAACGATTGCATTCTGATGAACAATCTTCAAAATAAAATCAATAATCGCTTGCAAAACACTTTATCAGTCTGTTTAAAGAACTTTACTTCGCTCATTCGCTTAAGAATCTTTCTTCAAGATGTGAATAGTAAACAACGAGTCAATTATCAGCTTTGCAGCGAACGTTGCACTATCATCATCAAAGTCACTGTCGTATCTGATAAATGTGTTACTTCTCTGTCAGTAACAACTTTGATAATCAATTATGTTAAGCTGACTATCTTTTCTACTTTTGAGTCAGTGAGATCATCAATTATCTGCTACATCTGCAAGATCTTTGATCATTTGTTCAAGAATTGTTCTCAGCTGAACAAGATCAACACTTCTGCATCTCATGCATTCATCTCTCGTCTACATGAAATCATCATTTTGAAGAATAAAGAGAATGAGAAGATGTCTTTCAAGAATAGCGAGGCAAAAAACTAGAGACTTTCATCAAAGATGCAATAAAAGAGATGTTAATTTCTTTAATGATGAGCATGTCAAATGACTCTTTTGCTTCTGAATCTTTGACTACTGAATGTGTACTTTCTAGCAATGAAATTAGTTACTCATTGAAGTCATTGATTGACATTGAAGCTGCTGACTATTCGTTCATTGATGAAGTGATCGCGCAGATTGTTTGTAATCAGTTGCAAATCAAGTCTTTGACTTTGATCAAAGCGAAGTCAATTCGAGAATTCAATGATTATTATGCTAAGAAACTTATTACTCATGTCATTTATTTGAATCTGACTGTTCAAGATCATACGATTGACACAGCTTCTATGTTGATTACTCGATTAAATCAACATCAAATGATTCTTGAAAAAACATGAATAAACAAAATTAATCTAGTAATAAATATGCAAATCAATTCTCTTTGATTTTCGAATTTCAATTCTTCTATTTCGAAATCGATTGTTTTATTCTCAAGTCATAGAATAATCTTGAAATAAAAAAGCTTAACTTCTACTTATATTCTGAAGAGATTTACTATCTTCGTTACACTTTCTTTTAATCAGTTCAAAGAGAAGTCAGTTGAACAGTCAAAATCGCTTGATGCAGTTTTGTCTAGCGTCAATTCTAAATCAACGTTCAGTCTGAAATCAACTTCTAGTTCAATGAACATATTAATGATAGAGACAGCGATTTATAGAATGTTAGTCAAATGATCAGACATCAAGATCTTTGCTGTTATCATCTTGAAAATCGATCAACTCATAACTACAGTTGAAAACAAGTTTGAAGAAGTGAATTTACATGAGCTTTCACACATCAAGACTCTCAAGCAGATCAAGATCAAGCTTCTCTCTGAATATCACGACTATCTAGACATGTTTGATTGAACAACGATTGATCAGCTATCATCTCATCGTTTCTACGATCACAAGATTGAGTTGATCAACAAGAGAATGCTTTCTTGAAGCAGACTGTATCAGATGTTTGATCACAAGCTTTAGAAGATAAAGAAGTATCTGATTAAACATCTGAACAAAGAATTCATTTTATCTAGCTTCGCTTCATACATCTCACTCATTTTGTTCATCAAAAAGAAAGACGATAGTTTGCGTTTCTGCGTTGATTATAGAAAGCTCAATGCTTTGATCAAACGAAATCGCTATTCTTTGTCATTGATTGATGAGATTCTCACTTGAATACAAGAAAGCAAATATCTGACTCAATTGAACATCATTGTCGCGTTCAATAAACTGCAAATGCACTCAGATAGCGAAGATTTGACTATCTTTATCACTTTCTTTGACTCATACAAATATCATGTAATGCTCTTCAAATTAATCAATGAATTGACATTCTATCAACATTATATGAACGACGTGCTGTTTGAATATCTTCATCAGTTTTATTAAATCTATCTAAATGACATTATCATTTACAGCAAGATCTTGAAGAAACACAAGCGACATGTATAATTGATCTTGAATAAACTATGAGAAGCTGATCTACAGATGAACATAAACAAATGTGAGTTTCATGTTCAAGAGATCATCTTTCTAGAACTATTAATATTCATTGAAGAACTGAAGATGAATTCACGAAAGATACAAGCAGTAGTGAAATGATCTATTCTCAATAATCTCACTCAGATTCAGTCATTCATTGACTTCTGCAACTTCTATTAACGCTTTATCAAGAACTTTTCGAAGATTGTTCGTTCAATGATTCAACTCACTCAAAAGAAGATCATATTTGAATGAAATGAGACTTGTCAGACTGCATTCAATCATATGAAAAAATGTATGACTGAGACTTTTATACTTCATCACTTTGATCAGACTTGTGAGACTATTCTGAAAACTGACTCATTCAACTACGTAAACAACGAAGTTCTCTCTCAATATAATGACGAAGAATTACTACATTCGATTGCTTTCTATAGCAAAAACATATCTTCTGCTGAGTGCAACTACGAAATATATGATAAGAAACTGCTGATCATCATTCAAGCATTTAAGCATTGATGACTCAAACTGAAGTTGACTGACATTTCTATCAAGATGTTCATTGATCATCAAGCACTCATTTCATTAATGAAAGACAAAGAGCTGAGCAGACATCAGATACATTGAGTACAAAAGCTAGCTGATTTCAACTTCAAGATAATATATTGATCTGACAAACAGAACATTAAGATTGATGCATTAACTCGTCGAGCTGACTTCGTACTCAGAGATTTCGATGATGAACGCATTTGCTATCAATAAATCACTATTCTGATGTTGAATCAAATAAAGATTGCTGATTTAAAGAAGAATGTCAGCGAGTCAATTTATAAACAAGTTTTTGATGCAAATGAAATCGACGAGAATTGTACTTTACTTCGTGAAGCAAAGATCAGAGACAAAGCACAATGCAAAAACATTAAGCTGAAGAATTGTCGAGTTCAGAATGAAATCTTATACAAAGACAGTCAGCTATGAGTTTCGTTCAATGAACTTCTGCAAATGAATCTGATTCGTGAGATGCACGATTAATTCTCAATAAATCACTTTGATATTCTTAGAACGATGAAAATCATCAAACGAAACTACTATTAATCATTCATGCAAAAGACAGTAGATCAATATATTTGAAACTGCTATGTTTGTCAATGATCAAAGACATCTAGAAATAAATCAAATGACTTGCTTCAATCTCTATTGATATTCGAACAGCGATGACAAGACATAGCAATGAACTTCATTATCAATCTATCTGATTCATTCAACTACAACGCTATTCTGACTGTCATCTGCAGATTATCAAAAGAAAGACATTATATTTCTTGCATCATTGATGATGAAGAAATCACAGTTGAAAGAACAGCGAAAATGTTGATTCAGTGAGTATATTGAACTCATGATCTACTCAGCTTTATTGTATCTGACAGAGATACACAATTCATCTCTATTTTATGAAAGTTTCTTTGCAAACGACTGAGCATTTCTCTTTAATTGTTCATTGTCTATCACTTTCAGATTGATGATCAAAGCGAACGAGTCAATCAGAACGTTAAGCGCTATCTGCGTTTCTTCTGTTCATACATGCAAAACAACTGATTCAAGTGACTACTCATGATTGAGTTTATTGACAATAACATCTTGTTCTCAGTCATCTTCTTGACTTTCTTCTTCATGAACAAGAGCTTTCATTCTCATATGAGCTTCGATTCTGACATCATCGAGTATGAAAGCACTCGCGAACGCTTGCAGATTGATCAAGTCAAGAATATATTCAATCACATGAATAAAATATTGATCTTCGCTCGCGAAGCTTTGATCAAAACACGAAAGCAAATAATGAATCAAGCTAATAAGCATAGAAAGAAAGTCAATTACAAGATTGAATCAAAGATGTTTATGAATGAACGAAACATCATTACAGCGAGATCTTTCAAAAAGCTGAATGATAAAATGCTTGATTCATTTCAAATCATTAATTCTGTTGACTCATTTTATAAATTGAAACTATCAGACATTATGCATATACATGACGTGTTTCATTCAGATCTTCTTCGTTCTGTCGTTGATGATTCTCTGCCTGATCAAAAGAATGAACTCTTGAGATCAATAGTGATAAACAATGAAAACAAATAAAAAATCGACGATATATTGAACTCTTGATGCTACAGAAAATGACTTCAATATAAAGTCAAATGAAAGAGCTATGACAATGATCTCAACTGATATAACGCTGACGACGACAAGTTTATGAATGCTCAAGAGATGATCGATGACTTTTATATCAAATATTCAAGAAAATCGCACTAGAAACAACATTTATGCGAACATGAATAGTCGAGAAAGAAAAGTAATGTTACGATTCTAGTCTTCGTCTATTCTACGACTAGTCTTTGTCTTGATTTCATTCTAATCGAGCCTAGCAAAAATCTGAGCTAGATGTGATATCATCAAGTTTCTGCGTTCATATGTGTAAAGCATCAATTCTTTTGAGTCTAGCACAGAGCTGAGAAACGCATATATAAGAATTGAGTTCTTTTCTGTAGCTACTTTTCTTTCTTAGCATTTATTTATTAGTTAAATGACATCTTTATGACTTGCTTTAGATCAACTTTTAACAGTCAGTCTTGTCGTTGATTTTATTCAACTCTTTAGTGTTGTTTTATCTTTTAATTGTCATTGATCATCAGATAAATGAATTTCTTTAGAATTGTTCTGTCTGAATAAGTATGTTGAATAAGTAATGAGATTAATATTGTGTGATTAACGAATTCTTAATATAATGTCAGAATCATGTCTAAATGAATCAATCAGTGAAAGTCAGAATTGATAGTGCTTAATCTTTAAAAATATGTATAACTGAATATTAAGAATACAGAAGAAGATGAGTATAAAAGCTTTTATATAAGTAATATTCAAAGACTGCGCTAGTTTCAAAGAAAACATGTTGTGACGCAGTAAAGATATGATGTAGAAAGAAAGATGATGTTGATAAACAAAAGAAGTGTTGAGAAAATAAAGAAACTTGAATAGAGACTCAACTAAAGACGTTGACTAGCTCTAATCAATACGTAATTAACTTGCTAGCGTTGATTGTATAATGATTAAAGCTTTAGCTTTGTCAGTCTTGATATGCTTGTAACAGTTTATAACTCAGCATTTTTTTCATTCTCAACATTTTCTTCACTTTATAACATTCTTTTTGTATCACAATATATTTTCTTCAAGTTTAATACAGTTTTTGAACATTATATAAATAAAAGTTCTTACATTTCTCTTCTTCTGTATTCTTAATGTTCAATTATAATTATTTTTAAAAAATTAAGCATAGTATTTATGAACTTCACTAATTGAATCATTTAAACATGATCTCAACATTGTATTTGATTTGAATTCATACATTCTTATGACATTGATTTAAGTTTAACTCATGAGAAAAACTATGCTATGTATATCAAATAAACAAAACTTTCTGAGAAAGAAAATCGCTTGTTGATTACATGATGACTTCACGTTGTTAAAACAATAAAATTAATACTATGTTATCAGTAATGAATTTATAGCTTCTATTCAACATGTGATGCTTAAGTAAACTTTTGATAAAAGTGTCTGTGCTGTTTGATTATGATGCATCGTTTTTGCTTTGCTCTTCATTGATGATATTCTATACAATGATGCTTTGATCTTTGATCTTCGATCATGAAGTTGATTTCATTGCACTCGTGATGCTCATGATTATAGTGTCAAAAACTGCATTCTCTTGCTTAATGATTGTCATTTATTGAGCAGAGAAATATGTGATGAAAGAGAGATGTGCACAATGAGAAGATAAAGTGTGATTGTATTGAATAAGTTATAACTCTTTTCTTCTCTTGATTTAACTTATGTTACGTAGACGTTGAATAAATTGTTAATATAAATGTGCAATCACAATTATTCAATGTTTGACTCTGATTAATAAAAGAGAATGCATTCTAATCATTCTCTTACGCTCTCAATTTTTCACATAGATAAATGTATGACTTAATGTCAAGTAAAAAAGATGAGTTCAAGCTCTTTCAATATATTAGCGTAATCAACAAGTCACTACTTCTTTAAGCATATGTAATTACGACTTTCAAACTCATCATCTGAAACAATCATTCTATCTGATATCTTTTCATCAATTACTTGATAACATTGTCAATGTGATGAAAACATTTCAGTATATCAACGTAATTGACGAGTCATCACTTCTTCAATTACTTGCGATTATAACTTTTAGACTCTGCATCTGAATTGTTTAATCACTAGTAGTATCTTTTCATCTTTTATTAATATCAACATATCATTAATCTTTCTCGTAGATTAATTGTAACTGTTAGAAAGAATGTTGTTGCATGAATAAAAACTCTGCAGAATAACTTTTCTGATCATGCAACGTTTTAACATCATTCAAACTGCGTTGAATTGAAATCTCTTAACTCTTCTGACTTTTATTCAATCACAGAATAGAATCAAAAGATTTGTAGTTGACATCATGTATAAATGAATCTTGTTGTCAGCTCTTTCAACATTATATTAAAAATTCATTTTTCATATGATATTGATTTGATTTAAATTCATACATTCTTATGATATTGATTTAAGTTCAACTCATGAAAGAAATTATGTTATATATATTGAATGAACAAAATTCTCTGAGAAAGAAAATCGCTCATTGACTACATAATGACTTCACGTCGTTGAAACAATGAAATTAAAACTATGTACTTAATAATGAATCTATAACTTTTATTCAACGTATGATGCTTAAATTCTTGATGCATGTTTGTGCTGTTTCTTTGCAATGCATCATTCTTGCTTTGCTCTTTATTAATAATATTTTATACAATGATGTTTTGATCTTCAATTTTCAATTGCAAAGATGATTTTTTTGCACTCATGATGCTCATAATTATAATGTCAAAAACTGTGTTCTCTTGCTTAATAATTATCATTCATTGAGCAAAGAAATATATGATGAAAAAAAAATGTGCATGATAAGAAGATAAAGTATGATTGTATTAAATAACTTTATTCTGCTCTTGACTTATGTCACATAAACGTTGAATAAGTTGATATAAACGTGCAATCATAGTTGTTTGATGCTTGACTTTGATCAATGATAGAGAATGTATGTTCAAGATGTAACTTCAATTATTTTCAATGAATAATCAATCATTCATGATGATGAAACTTGACATGACGTTAGAAGTATAAAAGTTGAGTTCAACAAGTCTTTTCAGTATATCAGCGCAGTCAATGAGTCACTACTTCTTTAATCACATGTAGTCATAAACTCAAGACTCATTATTTAATTCATTTATTTCATTTAGTATCTTTTCATCATTTATTGATAACAGCACTGTTAATGTGAGTAGAGATGTTTCAGTATGTTGAAATCGTGTTTAAATGATTCAATCAGTGAAGTACGTGAATGATGATGCTTGATTCTTTAGAGATAGCTATAACTGAACATTAAGAATACAGAAGAAGAGTGATACAAGAACTTCTATTTATGTAATGTTCAAAGACTGCGCTAGACTTGAAGAAAACATGTTGTGATACAGAAAAAATGTGATGTAAATAAAGAAAATGTTGAGAAAGAAAAAAGAAGTTGAGTCATATTTAAGTCAAATCTGAATCAAATCTAGATCAGATCTCGACTAGATCATTGACTAGCTTTAATCAACATGCAGTGAACTCGCTAGCGTTCACTGCGAATTGATTAGAATTTGATCTTTGACACATTCGTAACAATACTCTTCTCTTCAAAAATTCATGTTTGCATGAATAAAACAAATGAAACGCAAAAATTTTCACTGTTTTTCAATTTAGTGTGACTTGTCTGAATAGAGCTTATGAAATTCAACTAGAACTTCTTTTAAGATCTTGAATTCTTCTTTATTGACATAGTATCATTTGTCATCTTGATCTAGTTCTGTTCATTTAATCTTGTATTGTATTCAATCTCAATAGCATCTAAAGTTCAAAATGTCATCTATCTCTTAATGATCATCATCTTCAATTGTCAATGATTTAAAAAATTTCAAATGCTGTTCTGATAATGAGTTTTAAGAATAAGAATGTAATAACTTCAAACTGAACATTGAATGCAGTTGCTTTATGCTTATTGATAAATGAAGATGATAGAAGATTTCAACTTTGACAGTGATTTGATAGAATTCTAGCTGTTTATCTTTCAAATCTTTACATAATTTAGTTGTCTTTATGTTTCTAGAGAATAATCAAACTCAGTCATTTACTTCATAAATGACGTCTCATTTCTGTTTATTGATCTGAGTTTTAATGATCTGCTTCGTCTTTTCTAATTGCTGATGATCAAAGATAAGAAGCTCTTTCATTCAAATAACAATATCATCAGCTTTTCTAGCTTCAAGACATTCACAAGTTGTTTCGTAGTCAGTTGTATCTGAATTGAAACTCATTCATGAGTGAAAATTGTTATTGAAGTAGAACGAGATCATTGAGATGATCGAGAAGATATTGAAATTCTCGCTGAATTTTATCATTGAAAGTTATTTTACTCAGTCGTTCTGCATGTAGTTACAGTAAATTCTTAATTCGGGTTCAACATTTTGATTAACTTATTTCAATTGATCATTGATTTCAGAATGATAAACTGTTAATAAATTAGCTGTGATTCTTAGTTGCTTGCAAAGACTTTGTCACATTGTTGATATGAATTGAAAGTCTCTGTTTGAAACAATGAAACTGAATAAATCATAAAGTTAATAGACGTTTCATAGCATGATTCAAATTGTTTCTTCAACTGAGATGTCATCATCTCTTCAATGACAGAGAACATAGTGACGTTTTTTAATGAGACAACATATGATGATATAAATGACGTTGTATTCTTCTGATAAAGATAGCTCAGTAATGAAGTTCATAACTATATCTTTTCAGCGTTTCTATGAAATCAAGAGAGAATGATGAAGTTCATTGATACTATCTTTAAATATCTTACTTCGCTGACAAACATGACAGTTTCAAATGTACTGTCTAATTATTGCTTGATAATTTGATCAATAGTAGAAGCGCTGAATCAGATTTACAGTTTTTCTATTGTTAAGATGAGAGATAAATGACAAATCATGAATTTTCTGCAGTCATTTCATATGCATATTCTCAGAGACTCACAGTAAGTCTTTTTTAAACAGAACATCATCAATGATCTTACAGTCTTTTAGTTTAGTGCTATGCAGTTTAAGCTTGTTTTTATTTATAGCTTGTTTATACTCATTGCAAAGCTCATTCGTTTGATTGACAATAAGTACTCATTGATAGAGATAAACTTCTGATTCAATAGCTAGAATATTTACTCTATCAAAGATCAAAATAGTCTAATAGTAATCTTCAGTGCGCTGTGCTAATTTAGAAATATCTGCTATTGACATTTTGATTAAAACATTGACTTTAGTATTTGTTTTGCCTGATCAAAATATGATCTGAAAGTTGAACTCTGATAGAATGTTTAAATAGTTGACTTGATGTCAAGTTAACTGTTTATTTTTCATGAAGATTTTCAAAGTCTGATGATCAATGAATATCTGAATGAATAATTCAATGCATTCAAGCTTGAGTCTTCAATGTTCGAAAACTATCAAGTGAAGAAGATTTTTATCATCATACTGTGATAGTATTTCACCTTTGACGTAGTCAGATGCATCAATCTTTAGAATAATCTGTTGTTTGAAATCAAAATGTCGTAGTATTGAGATTGAGCTAACTTGTTTCTTTAAATCATTGAAAGCTTAAACACAGACTTTGTTTCAAACAAAAGATGTGTTCTTTCTAGTCAGCTGAGTGAAGAATTTGACTAGCTTCGAAAAGTTCTTAATGAAACGTCGATAGAAGTTAACAAATCTCACGAAGTTTTATACTTCTTTTAGATTGATTAACGTAGTTCAGTTGACTATGACTTTCACTTTAGTAAAGTTCATATGAAGATATTGTTCTGATACTATGACTTCTAAGAAGACTGTTTCTTCTACATTGAATTCACACTTTCAAATATTCATCTGTAAATCAGCTTCTCATAGACGATTTAATATCATTTTGACATGTTGTTTATGTTCTCATTGAGTTTTGCTGTAGATCAGAATATCATCTAGATAGACTTGACAAAAGTCGTTTAGAAAGTCTCATAAAATGTCATTTATATACTGCTGAAACGAGACAGAATCATTAATAAGTTCAAAAAGTAACATCTTTGATTTGTATGCTTTTAAAGCGATAATAAAGATAGTGTAGTTCTCACTATCAAAATGCATTTGTAGTTTGTTGAACGTTGATATGATATTCAGTCAAGTCAGATGCTTGCAATTAACTATCTTGTCAATTACTTCATTTATGAGCAATAAAGAATAACGATTTCTTTTGATAATAACATTAAGCTTTTGATAGTCAACACAGAATCGTAAATCTTTATTTGCTTTTAAAGCGAACAGAACGAGTGAGAAAAATGAAGCTTTGCTAAAAGTTATAAATTCTTTAAAAAGATTCTCATTCAGATATTTCTTTACTTTCTGAAGCTTGTAGAAAGACATTCAATATGCTCAACAGCAAGATGACGTTGCATCACTAGTGAGCTTTATCTTATGATCATATGAATGATGAGATAATAAATTGTCTGCTTGAACTCAATCAAAAACATCTAGAAAATTCTGATATTTCAATGATAGCTTGACTTTAATATCTTCTAGATTCTGAGTCATTTCATTAATAAAGAAGACGTTTATGATATTTAGTTTGCATTAAGTATTGTAGACAATTTCTCTATTAATGTTTTTGATGAACATAGCAAAAAGCTTTGTATGATTCTTCTTTAATCATTTTATTAGTGCTTGAAAAGAAATAACGTCTATGTTTTGAATCAAGAATGATTCTTTCTGAACAATTAAAACTGAGTGCTTAAGTATTTTAAAGACATTGCTGTAAGCTGCTGATGAAATCAAAGTTGATCATGATCAACTTAAGTGCTTCGTATTTAATAAGATTGAAAAAATCGAAATAGAAGTATTTAATTGATCAGAAAACATGATAGCATCATGTTGCATGTTCAATAAGATTTCATTTTTATTTATTCAGAGTTTGCTTAATATAACTTTATGATGTTCAATATCAGCTATCAGCATTGACACAGTTAGTTCTTTATGACTTTCAATCGTAAGATTGAGTAGAATCTTATGAGTTATTGTCTTCTTAGATAGCTTCTCATCATAATCTCATATCAACTTCTCTTTTGTCAAAGATATAAATTGTATTTCAAGTTTCTTGCATACTTTATCAACTAGTTTAGTATGAATCAAGATGTAGACGATGAAATCACTATCTATCAAGAATCGAAGACTGAATGATTCGCTTTGAAAAATGAGAGCTGTATCAATCAGAAACGACTTTTCGAAGTAGTTTTCTTTCAATAGAATTTCAACTAGATTGCACAAAAATATGATCTTTATTTCTTTAATGACTTTTGAAGAGATGACTAGTTTTTTTAATCAGAATCGAAATCAGAGAAAAAACGATCAAATTCATCTTCGTCATTTAATGCATTGATTCTAGAAGATTGATTAGAACACTCTTTAAAGATATGATTTAACTTGTGACAATGAAAGCAATTTTCAATTTGTAAATTGATGTCAGAAACTGAGTTAAACTAGAGATACTATTAATATAAAAGACTGATATTATTATTACTTTGATAGAATTTAAGTACAAAATAATACATCAAATAATGTACAAGATGAAAGACAAAGAGTGAAAGAAAAGAATGAGAACTCAACTTTTATATACATGAATTGAGCAGAATCAAGACTAGACAGTAGTTTTATGACTTAAGATTGCAAAGATTCATGCATATGACTGAGATGATTGAAACAAAATTGCTGAGACTAAATTAAGATGATGATGACTAGATTAATAACTTGATTCATTGAACTACAAAACAGATTCAATGAATTGAAATTATTTAAAATATCAACAATTTATATTCTAAATTGAGTTGATGATTTGACATCATGACAGTAACTTTTCTCTTCAAGACTGAGCTTTTGCAAGATGATAATAATAATAATAATAATAATAATAATAATAATAATAATAATAATAATAATAATAATAATAATAATAATAATAATAATAATAATAATAATAATAATAATAATAATAATAATTCATACATTCTTGTGACATTGATTAGATTGACTCATGAGAAAAATCTATGCTATATGTGTCGAGTGAACAAAACTCTCTGAGATAGAAAATCGCTCGCTGTCTATACGACTGCTACATGCAGTCGAGATGATAAAACTGAGACTATGTATTAAATTTGTTTACGATGATTGCATGTTAGAGAATGAGTGTTCTTGTTACTTTAAACTGCTTCAGCAGCTTTATTTTCATCATTATTCTCGCTGTTGCCTTGAGATTCTTCGTGATTGAGACAATGATTCAATAGTTCGTGAAGTTGACATCTTGCAGCATATTTGATCGAAGATGCGTTCAATTCAAGCAATGCATCAGAATATGCTTGACTGTCTGATGACTTTATTTGCAGTCACATTGAAAACTATTCGCGCTCAACATGTTTCTCAAGTGCAGATAAACATTCAGTTCTATGCGTTCAATTCTGATGTGAATTGCAAGAGTGTTTTCAATCTTTCGAAAATCATCATGCATTCTTACTGACTTCTTGAATAGATGAGATCTTTGAGCGAAAGATGCATTAATGTTTGCGATGCGTTTTTTGTAGTTTTCTCATTGAAGATCTCATTAACTTTTATGAAACTGTGCAATTGCACGTTCACTCATTTGAATCAACGTTAAGAGATTGAGTCATCTGCATCTAGACTGTATCTTTGCTTCTTCATGAATTGAAACATTCAGAAACGTCATTTTTTTGAAGATTGAAGAGCGAGAAATAAATTTATTAGTTTTTATCAAATGAGCATGTATGATCTTGCATGCTCATCAAGTCTTCTGTGTTCTGTTGTCAATTCAACTGCGTAGTGTGACTTGATTTTATAGCTTGTTCAGATAAACATGTAGCAAGAATGTATATGTTTTGACTTTCAGCGTTTCAATATTCACTTTTCTGAAAATGTTGATCACATGATGCAACGCTTGATTCTGAAGAGTTTCTAGCCTTCATTTTATATTCAACAATTTCTCTTCTTTATTGCGTTGATGTCATATCAATGTTTCGAACGTCATTTTCAATCTTATCATCACTGAGTATATTTATCTTGCTTTTGCGAATGTAGTCTTTCAGATGAAGATTTCAAGTCAACTAAGCATCAGCATCTTGATGACGTGATCTGCTTCTATTTGATGAAGATGCGAATCTCATTGTAGTTTCATATTCAGTTGCACTTTGAGAACTCGTACGTTCGATTTTGACTTTATTACTGAGTTTTCTATGTGTAGATTGACTGTCATGTCGAATCTTTTTGACTTACGAATGAAGTGTATGAGTTCGTATTTCTCTGAAGCGAACGTAACGTCATGCGTTCAAGCTCACTTTGCACAGACGTTGTATATTCAACTCAGCAATTTACAGATTGATTCTGTGATTTTGTCATAGATCAGAATATTGATGTCATTTACGAAGTTAAGTACTTCAATTTTGATTTCTAAAGCTTTGCATTTTTTTATTAAGCTTGCGTTAAAAAATAGAAAGAGAATCAATGATATGAAAAATCTTTGTGATATGTCAGCATTTACTCGTTGCATCGCGCTGATTTGTTCATTGAACGTCAGCTTTTTGCAAAATGATAAGAAGAAACAAAATGAGATGAGAAAGAATTGAAGACAAAGACTGAAATGAGACAAGAATTAATGTAAATACATTTTAATGTAATGAAGCACAGATGAGACTGAAATAAATCTGAGTCACATCTGAGTTAAATCTGAGCAAGATGTTTGAGTCAAATCTTGACAAAATTCGAAAGATGAGACGAGATAAGACGCATTTTAACATGATGATGCATAATGAAATTGAAACACATCTGAGTCACATTTGAGTCAGATTTGAGAAAAAGAGAGACGAAATGTAGTTTAATATGATGATGTACATGTGAAACTAAAATACATCTGAATCACATTTGAGTCAAATTTAAACAAGATTTGAGTCAGATCAAGATTAAATCAAAATAATAAAGATTGAACTTAAAGTTCTTGACATTGACATTGAGATATTACATACGACAGTACATGTGATTCTTCGACGACAGAGTTGACGAGATGATATTCATTAAGTGTTTGCTCACAATTATTCAGAAGATGAAAAGACTCTCAAGTAGAAAAGTGATCTTTTTAATCAACATAATACTTGAGCAAAGATGAATTATAGCATCTATCATGCTTAAAGTTTAGTATACTGTTTACATATCAGAATCTTTCGTCATTTTCAATGATAATGAGTTCTCAAGATTTCTGACGTTGATTTAAAAGAAAGTCACTTGTGATATGATTCAAAAGAATAACATGAAAGATTGAATGAATCTTCATGAATTCTGAAAGATTTAACTCAATGATTAAAGAATTGTTCTTGAAGACATGCTTGATCTTGAAGAAATCAACGTTATAATCATTTAACTTAACAACAAAGTAAGCAATGTTGAGATTGCAAACATTTAATCAAACTTCATCTTTAACGAAGTATTTAGAACAAGAACAACGAAAAAGATTGACATTAAATTCATAAATGATCTGAGCAATAAGCATTTCATCATGTAGATGCTCAGTTAGTTTCTTCATTTTCTTGATGAACTCTTTAACATTGATTAACTTGTTTCAAGTTTGAAACATAAGATTCTTAAGCAGAGATTCAGAAGACTTAAAGTTTAAACGTGAGTTTTAACTTAAATTGATCAAGAAAAGTGATGTTAAAGTGATTAATGATGATGCATTATTGACGATGAATTCAATTTCAGAAAGTCACTTAGCTCAGTCATTTTGCATGTAGTTGACGAAGACTCAAAAATAATGCTTCATGACAGCATTGACTTTCTTAATTTGATCATTAATTTCAGAGTAATATGTTGTTGATAACTTAACATTTATCTTCAACATTTTATACATATGCTTTCAAACATCAAAGATGAATTGTGTGTCTTGATCAGACATAAAGAACTCAAGTAAATCATGATATTTTCAAACATGAGCATAAAAGCAGTCAATAACTTCTTCAACTTTCATAAAAGTGATGAGAACTAAATGTTTCATTTTGATAAAATGATCAATGAAGATTAGAACATATTTATATGTGATATTCATGAAGATATTGAGCGATAAAGAATTTACATAGTTCATGAAGATATCACATCAACAACGTTTAAAGATTAAAAGAAAACATAATTATTCTTGAATTCATTGTTTAGAGAGTTTAAAACGTGTGCACACGTGACAGTTTCATAAGTAAGCTTAAGTGATCAGTTCATAGCTTTTTGCTCTTTTTGAATGATTATTGATGACATTATCATGAGTGAGCTGAATGATACAAAGACGTAGTTTATCTGAGTTAAGCATGTACTTTCTTTCTTGAAAGTACAGATGATTCTCGTGTTCTTCACACTTAACTAGAAAGATCTTGTTGTGATGTTGTGTTTCATTGCAAAGCACTTTGATTATTTGAGCTGTGAATTTGTCATTGATTTTAATTTGCTTTCACAATGTCTGAGTGAGAATATCAGCAGAATCTTCATCAAGATTCAGAATGTTTTGATTTAGCTGAGACTTGATGTTTTCAACGTTGAATTCTTCGATTTCTAAATTCATGAAAGCTAGAATTTACAAAGATGCTGAGATAACTGAGAACAAATGTAATTGAACTGAGTCTAAAGCAATGATTTGTGACTGAAGCTTCATGACTTTGATGTCAAAGACATCAAGAGTGAGATTTTTAACAATATTAAAGTTTAAAACATGAGTTTTCAGAATTGTTTAATGTTGATATTAATGTCAAGAATTGAATGTATTCTTCTCTTTAAAAAGATCTTCTGAGTGACATGTCAAAGCATTCAACTTATCATTGATCTTGTTGAAATGATAAGCAATGTAATAGTTGAATCTAGATAGAAACTCACTTCAATGAGCTTGATGATGACTTAACTGCTTAATTGACATAAAATACTTAAGATTTTTGTAATTCATGATCATCTTAACAGAATAAATAAAGTCTTCAAGCTTTGATCATTATTTCTTGAAAGTGCAAACAATGATCATGAGTTCTTTATCATAAATCTCGTAGTTACACTCGATTGAGTTATGCTTCTTCGAAAAGTAAGTGACTGAATGAAGAATTTTGTTCTCATTGCACTGAGAGAGAATGTCTTTGAACACATAGTTTGAAGCATTGATTTCTATCACAATCTTGTGATCTGAATTATAATGACAAAGAATAATCTTGAAAGTGAAGACTTTTTTAAGAGTGTTGAATGCAATCTGACATTTCTGAAATCAGACAAAGAGTACATCTTTTCTGATGAGACGAGTGAGCAAGATAGTTATTCTACTATAGTCATAAATAAATCTTTTATAAAAGTTTGCAAAATCTAGAAAACTTTGAACGTTTTTAACGTTGATCAAGATAAGTTAGTTGACAATAATGTTTATCTTAGAGAAGTTCATCTTAATCTCTTCAATGATGATTATCAATTCTAAATACAAGACTTAAGTGATGTGAAACTTGCATTTGATTATATTTGTTTGAAAATCTGCTTCTTGCAGCTTTTGCAGAATGAGCTTGACATGAATTTCATGCTCAAGTTCATTATTGAAATAAATCAAGATGTCATTCAAATAAGCTGTATAAAACTTATTTAAATGTTTGCAAAAAGTATTGTTAATGTACTTCTGAAATGAGACAGACTCATTACATAGATTGAAGAACATGACTAGATACTTGAATTCTTTAAATTGAGTGCAAAAAATAATGAGAACTTTATTTTCTTCTTTGATTCAAAGTTGATTGAACGCAGAAATGATATTCAGCTTGATAAAGATTTTAGCTCAACTTAAATGATTCAGCGTTTCTGAGATCAAAGACAAAGAATATTAATTCTTGACTATGATAGCATTTAGATCTTAATAGTTCATGCAGAAGCAATGTTTTTCTTTAAGTTTCTTGATGAAGAGAACAGAAATGATTATCTGAAAGTAACTGACTTGAATAAAATCTTTGCTCAGATTCTCATTCAGATAAAGACGAAGTTCTAGAATTTCATCACAACTTATATTGTACAAAGCGAAGATTGAGAGTTGAGCATTTTCTTTAAGATGTATGACATGATCATGAGCTTAATGCAAAGACAAGATATCGACGTTTTTCTTGAAGAAGACATTTAGAAACTCAAAATATCTGAACGATAAAATTGTGACTGAATTAACGTTCTTACTTTGTCAATAGACTTCAAGATCTTCTTGTGTTGTGAATGCAGTCAAATAAAATTTCATTTTCATTTAATGAAGATTCAAATGATGATTCTTATCATACATACTATCTTGAGAATGAGATGAAAACTGAGCAAGAGTTGAACTGTTCTTTGAATAAAAAGTCAAAGTTGTGTGATGCAATTTTGACTTGTTAAAGTCTGAATTAGAAGAAGACATTGATTTTCTTTAGAATGATGTTAAACACTTCAATGTCTTTGACATGAGCAGCATAATCAAAGCTTCAAGCTCTCAACTCGACTATGTCAAGTTGTATAGAAAATCGATTGAATTGATCTGCTTAAGAAACAACAGAAGTTTTAAAGAAAGAAGAATTTCAACACTTGATTTTTGATGAGTATTCTTTTTAAATGACTTGAAAAATACAACTAAAAGCTTCTTGTTTCAAATGAGAGACAAGATTGAATGAGATTTGTTTCTTGTAAATGAGTTGAGTATTAGTTGACTTTAGACTGATTATTAAGTTGAGTTTCAAGTTGACATTTTGAACTCGAATTGATATCAAGTCAAGTTGCTCACATTTTCAATTCAATTTGAGTCGAGTTGCTCATATTTTCAACTTGACGTGACTCAACTCGACTGAAAATTGAGTCAATTTGACTCAACTCGTCAAGAACTTGAGCTTGATGTCAAGAGAGTTAAATATAGAAATTTTTCCGATTTTTTGCTTTTGCATTATCTTTTTGATAGAAAGTCATGACGAGAAACATGAAGACTATATGATAGAAAGTCATGAAGAGAAGTCATGAAGAAAAGTCATGATGAGAAATCATGAAGACTGTTTGATAGAAAGATTTGATAGAAAGTCATGACGAGAAATCATGAAAAGAAACATGAAGAAAAACATGAAGATTGTTTGACTTTGATAGAGAATCATAACGGAAAAACATGATAGAAAGTCATGAAGAGAAATCATGTAAACTGTTCAATCAAGCTATTTACATCTATTTAATATCTTGTCGAGTCAAGTTAAGTTTTTGAATTGAATTGTTAAATCAAGCTTCTCAACTCAACTTAAGTTCTTGAGTTCAACTTCTCAACTCAACTCAACACTTTTTCAAAAAAATTTCAACTTAACTCAACACTTTTTGAATTGAGTATTCAACTCAAACTTGAGTACTCAACTTGACGCGATCAGTCTAGTTGACTTCTCATAAGCGAACAAAGAGTTATATTGCTTCTTATGAGCAGATAAAAAACTGAATTGCTTCTTGCAAGTGAATTGAGAACTGAATTACTTCTTGTAAGTGAACTGAAAACTGTGTTACTTCTTTCAAGTAAATAAGAAACTAGATTGCTTCTTGCAAGCAAACTAAAAACTGAGTTACTTTTTTCAAGTGAATGAAAGATTAAATTGCTTCTTGCAAATAAATTGAGTGCTGAATTGCTTCTTGTGAGTAATCTGTAGACTGAATTACTTCTTGTGAGCAATTTGTAGACTGAATTGCTTCTTGTAAGTGATTCATGAACTGAGTTGCTTCTTGTGAGTGAATTGAGAGCAAGATTGAAAGAAAGCTACTTTGTTAACTTTAAACGAGAAATTTTCTTCTTGTTGATTAAGATTATAGATTTTGATGAGAAATGAGCAACAATAATTAAGACAGAAGAAGAAAAACAAGATGAGAATATTGTGCTCAAAATTGACATCAATGACGTGATGACGAAGTTATGACAGATTTATGATGACGAAATACTGACTTAATTCAATGATATAAAAGAATAGTTTTTTTATGTGTTCATTGAGAATTATTATGATTTCAACGACATGAATAATGTTATCAATTAAAATGACTTGATCATTAAATTCTTGAAGTCTGCAAGAATGAGTTAATTAATACAAAAGAAGATAATGTTGTTGTGCAAAGAATTTATTCATAAAAACATAAGCAAAGACTTCACTATCAATCAGAATGAAAGTGAGAACTTTAGATTGAGCTTGACGTAGAATACAGAATACTATCATGTGATTATCTTTAAATGTTAAATTGAATTCAAAGAGTTTCAAGATAAATTTAGCAGAAAACTTTTTATATGATTGAAGTAAGAGTGAGAAAATTGAGACTAGTAAACAAAATAATATGTATATAAATTTCTAAGCATGACTTAGCTCAGAAACTAAACTTTTTTTTGCAGACAGCAAGACTTCTTCATTTATATTGATGATGTCATTGTCGTAAATGTTCATGATATGCAGAGTGAAGAACTTCTTATTTGAGCATTCTTTAATGATTTTGCTCAAATGTTGCAATTTGCAGTAGTAACACAGCTTTCACTTGTTGCAGATTTTCTTGATCTCAGAAATAATCAATATCTTATCTTACACGATGATAATAATGAAGCTTAAATTTATTGATTCATTGAAAGATAAGAAAGAGAGAGACAAAGATATTGTCAAGATAACAGTCATAAAGATGATGATCTTTGAATTCAAAGAATTACTAGTTAATGCAAAGATGCTCTTGACTTTGATGAATGAAATAATGATGAAGACAAAGCGAGATTAATGATGCTTAAACTGCTGAAAATCTTCGTCAATGTTAAAGAATGCTTAAACTCATTAATAAAAGATGAATGATTGAGTTTCATCAAGACTTCATCAGAAGAAGATGATGACTTAAGTGAAATAATTGACATTGTGCTTCAAACAGTCAATCAATGAAAAATCTTTCATAAAAAAACATTCTTTCTTTTGATAAAAAAGATTGTAATAGTCAACAAAGTTATTTATATCTTGCTTCAAAATTTCACGAAAATATAAATGAGCATCTTCTGTCTTGAAAGAATTATTACAACAATGACGTAACTTATGTCATCAATTTGCAAAGATGAAAATGATACAAAGATCATTGACTCAATATTGACTCATTAAATTGTGAATCTTCTTATTTATGATGAGTCGTGACTCAACATAAATGATTTTAACTCAATGAAAGAAATAATGATCATCATTCATGTTCATGTGCTATATCAGACTCTGCTCTCATGCATTCAATTGATTTTTGTCTTTCTCATAATTAAATATGTCAAGAAGCTTCTTGAGTCTAAAAGTAATGATGACAGTGACAGAATTTACAAAGAAGTGAATGATGAAAGAAGATTGATTATTCAAGATTTATGCAATGATCTGAGTTATTATCACAAGAGACTGAGAATTCAATTTTATATAGATTGAAGAACTGAGAATGATGAATGAAGATGAAATGATAACATCATGTTATTGAACTTAATTTTGAAGCTCTTGCATTACGTGAAAGATAATAATAATAATAATAAATTCATACATTCTTGTGACATTGATTAAGTCAACTCATAAGAGACTTTATGCTATTTATATTGAGTGAACAAAACTTTCTGAGATAGAAAATCACTCGCTGTTTATATGATTGCTTTACGCAGTCAAAACTATCATTATGAAACTATGTATTAAATTAGTTTGCGTTGATCACACGTTAGAGAATGAGTGACTCAATCACTTTAAATTGCTTTAAAAGCTTCATTTTCATCATCATTCTTGCAGTTGCTTTGAGACTCTTCATGATAGCAATGATTATTTGATAGTTCAAGAAGTCAATGTCTCGTAGCATTTTTAATCGCAGATGCAATCAGTTCAAGCAATGCATGAGTACATGTTTTGTCGTCTGATGATTTCAATCGCAGTCACATTGCATGCTATCTGCGTCTGAAATGTTTCTGAAGTGCAAATAAACATTCAGATTTATGCGTTTAATTCTGATGTAAATGATGAAAGTACTTTCAACTTTCTGAAAATCATTTCACATCTTTATCATCTTGTTGAACAAATACAATCTTTGTGTTGAAGTGACGTGAACATCTGCAATGTGTTTTCTATATTTTTTTCATCATTGCTTTCACTGACTTCTGTGATACTGTGCTATTGCGATGCTGTCACTAGTTGAATTCGTCGCAGCAAGAGCTAATTGCTTACATCTCAACTGTATTTTCGCGTCTATTGAAAATATGTTGCATAAATTGCATGCAACATACATAAAACACAATCTCTATACTGATTTCTCTCTTAGTGAGAGATAGTTTCTCACAGCAGATTTACAGTTCAAGATAAATGAAATCTTTCACTGCTTAAATTTCAACAGTTTACTTCTTAAGCATGAATTGCAAATGTTTTATCTGTGATATGCATGCATATTGCAGTCGATTTCTTCTTTAATCACATTAACATACGCTACTGTTTTCTCAAGCTATACAAACAATGTTTTTAACTAGAGATTAATTTTATCATCAAGACATTCAAGAGTCAGAACTCAGTGAAGAAATGAGATTCTTAAGATCAACAGTCATCGTCATTGTATATCACGTCTTGCAGATGCTCACTTCACTTGTAAAATGTGCAACTCATTTGTTTCATGTTATCTGTAACGATCTTTCTCATGCAGATCAATCATGTTTTGCAGAAATGTTCATATGCTACACTTTTAATCAGACAGTGTAGTTCAATCATTCTTTATTAACTCGCTTGTATCTCTCTTCTTTTAACGAAGTTTTCTCATCAGCATATTACTCATGTATAGAATGTCTATGTTTGAACGTCTGTTAAACGATATTAATGAGACTCTCAAGTTTGCTTGTGTTGAACTTAATGAGTCTCATGAGTTGCTTATGTTGAAGTAACAGACACGCAGTCTTAACAAGATTTATACATAGTTAGCATATAAATTTAAAGAATGTTCGTGATTCAAGTTCTTTCTGCTAATCATTCTTAACAGATCAAACGAAAGAATGTTTTGTCTCAATTCTTATCATCACAACAACAAGATACTGAATCAAATGATTTTCATAAGTGATTTTTCTCATAGTTCTGCATTCTATTTGACTTTCTCATCTGCATTCAAATTGCTTGTAGCATGCGCATTAAGATTATCAAAGTTTGCGTGATCACGAAAACTCTGCATGCAATCAATGCACAGCGCTTCATCATCATGCAGCATCTCAATGTTATTCAAACTTTTGATAATCTTTAAACTTTACTGTAGCTAGACAGTAGACTTGTAGTCAGCATTGCATACAGATGAGTTTCATCGCTGATCTTATGTGAAAGATCTTAACTGAATTTTCAATCATATTTTAAGTGAACTGTTCAACAGCACACTCATCATCAATCAAGAAATTGTGAAATGACTTTATTAAAGCAAAAGAATAACTAAATGAGATTTCAACGTATGAAAACGTTGCAGAAAGTGTAGATCTTTCATAATGTCAGAAACTAAGTTAAGCTAAAGATACTATTAATATAAAAGATTGATATTATTATTACTTTGATAGAATTGTAATTGTAATTATAATTGTAATTCATACATTCTTGTGACATTGATTTAAACTCAACTCATGAGAAACTTTATGCTATTTATATTGAGTGAATAAAACTCTCTGAAGAAGAAAATCACTTGTCATCTACATGATTACTTCACGCAGTCAAAACAATAAGATTGACACTGTGTTATCAAGTAATGAATCTATAGCTTTTATTCAGCGTGTGATGCTTAAGTAAACTCTTAATGAGTATTTATGTTGTTTATTTATGATGCATTATCTTTGTTCTGCTCTTCATTAATGATATTCTATACAACGATGTTTCGATTCAATCTTTGATTTAAAGATGAAAGATGTTTTCTTTGCACTTGTGATGCTCATGATTGTAACATATGTAAAGCTGTGTTCTCTTACTCAATGATTGTCATTCATTGCACAGAGAAATATGTGATGAAAGAGAGATTTACATGATGAGAAGATAGAGTGTGATTGTATTGAGTAACTCTTTTCTTCTTTTGATTTGACTTATGTCACGTAAACGTTGAATGAATTGTTAGTATAAACGTGCAATCACAATCGTTTGATATTTGACTCTGATTAATGAAAGAGAATGTGTTTTGATCATTCTCTTGAGCTCTTGATTTTTCACGTAGATAGATGAATGACTTGATGTCAAGTAAAAAAGATGAGTTCAAGCTTTCTCAGTATATCAGCATGATCAATGAGTCACTACTTCTTCAAGCATTGTAGTCACGACTCTCAGACTAAGAATAACTATTTTATCTAATATCTTTTCATCAATTACTTGATGATACTGTCAATGTAATGAAGACGTTTCAGTGTATCAATGCAGTTGACGAGTTGCAAATTCTTTGATCACTTGTAATCACGACTCTCATACTGAGAACAACTATTTCACTAGATATTTTTTCATCTCTTACTGACATCGACATGTCATCAATCATCTTCGTAGATTGATTGTGACTGTTAGAAGAAATGTTGTCACGTAGATGAAAACTCTGCATGATTGACTTTCTCACTTACATAACATTCTAACATCATTCAAATTGCGTCAAATTGAGATCTCTTGACTCTTCTGACTTCTATTCAAACACAGAATAGAATCAAAAGATTCGTAGTCAACATCATGAATAAATGAATCTTGTCATCAATTATTACTTTGATAGAATTTAAATACAAAACAATACATCAGATAATGTAATTGTAATTGTAATTGTAATTCATACACTCTTGTGACATCGATTTAGACTCGACTCATGAGAAACTCTATGCTATTTATATCGAGTGAACAAAACTCTCTGAGAAAGAAAATCACTCGTCGTCTACACGATTGCTTCGCGCAGTCGAAACAATGAGATTGACACTGTGTTATCAAGTAATGAATCTATAGCTTCTATTCAGCGCGTAACGCTCGAGTAAACTCTTGATGAGAGTGTCTGTGCTGTTTGATTATGACGCATCGTCTTTGCTCTGCTCTTCATTGACGATATTCTATACAACGATGTCTCGATTCGATTCTCGATTCGAAGATGAAAGACATTTTCTTCGCACTCGTGATGCTCATGATTGTAACGTACGTAGAGCTGTGTTCTCTTACTCAATGATTGTCATTCATTGAGCAGAGAAATATGTAATGAAAGAGAGATGCACACGATGAGAAGATAGAGTATGATTGTACTGAGTAATTCTTTTCTTCTCTTGACTTGACTTGTGTCACGTAGACGTTGAATGAATTGTTAGTATAGACGTGCGATCGCAATCGTTCGATGTTTGACTCTGATCGATGAAAGAGAATGCGTTCTGATCATTCTCTTGAGCTCTCGATTTTCCACGTAGATAAATGTATGACTTGACGTCAAGTAAAGAAGATGAGCTCAAGTCTTCTCAGTATATCAGCGTGATCAACGAGTCACTACTTCTTCGAGCACTGTAGTCACGACTCTCAGACTGAGAACGACTATTCTATCTGATATCTTTTCATCAATTACTCGACGACACTGTCGATGTGATAAAGACGTTTCAGTATATCGACGCAGTCAACGAGTTGCAAATTCTTCGACCACTTGTAGTCACGACTCTCATACTAAGAACGACTATTTCACTAGATATCTTTTCATCTCTTACTGACATCGACATGTCATCAATCACCTTCGTAGATTGATTGTGACTGTTAGAAGAAATGTTGTCGCGTAGGTGAAAACTCTGCACGATCGACTTTTCTGCTCACGCAACATTCTAATATCGTTCGAACTGCGTTGAATTGAGATCTCTTGACTCTTCTGACTTCTATTCAGAACATAGAATCAAAAGATTCGTAGTCAACATTACGTACGAGTGAATCTCGTTGTCGATCATCAGATAATGTATAAGATGAAAGATAAAGAATGAAAGAAAAGAATGAAAACTCGACTTTTATATACATGAATTGAGCAGAATTAAGACTAGACAGTAGTTTTATGACTTAAGATTGCAAAGATTCATGCACACGACTGAGATGATTGAAACGAAATTGCTGAGACTAAATTAAGATGATGATGACTAGATTAATGACTTGATTCATTGAACTGCAAAACAGATTCAATAAATTGAAATTATTTAAAATATCAATGATTTATGTTTTAAATTAAGTTGATGATCTGACATCATGACAATTGATGTCTTTGACGTTAATCAAAGTCGCGTCATACGATTTTAAATTATCAACTGACTTAGTAATCTCAACTGATTTATAAAAGATAGTCTTTGAAAGTTTCTCAGCAAAGATGACTTATTTAGTCATTCTAACTTTGATCATTGATTTCTTTTCTTTGATATTCTTCATAGCTTGATACTCATTATTCAGATGTATTAAATAAATACGAATTTCACTTAAAGATTCTGATTGAATCATTTGACTACTTCAGACTGCACGAAAATGAGAGATGATTTTATCTCGTAAGTCAACTATTAGTTGTTTCTTATGATAATCTAGATAGAAAGAGAGACGTTGAAACAGAGATTAGAAATCATTGAATTTGCTAAGTTCTTGAATGAGATTCAAGTATTATCTTCGAAAGTTAGTCTCTTTGTCAGAATCATCATACAGCTCAGCAAGTTCATTTAACAGATCTTTGATCATTTTATAAAGATTCAATGAATCTTGTTAACATCAAGCTAGAATAGCTTTGACTGCGTCTTCATTGATTCATAAATGAACGTAGAATAGAATCGCTTTATTATTGTCAAAGTAATTGAAATTAATTTTCAGCTTATCATGAATCTTTCTCTGTTAATCATCTCAGATAAACTTACTTTCATCAATAAACAAAAGTGAATTCGAAAGCTTTATAAAACGCTTGATAAAGCGAAAGAAGAAGAAGAAAAGAGCAGACGTGTCATCTCTAGTCACTTGAAGTTGACTATCTTGTTCAGCAAGCTTGTTTTAAACTTTTATGTACTTTTTATTCAATTGTCTCTTAGCTTGATTAATGTCTTCATAGCGAATCTTTCAAACTTAATCACTAGAAATCTTGTTGAATAGATTTAGAACTTCAACGTCTAGATCTCATTAAGTTTGAAGTTCATTCAGAACTTCTAGAAATTGATTTAAATCAGCTTCAACTCAGCGACTTAACTGATCAAAGTTCTTAATATCTCAGAAAGTTGCAGCATTATCAGTCTCATTCAAGTGAGAGAGATCAGATAAGAATTGACGTTTCTTTCATATGATGTTGATTCAAAGATAAATGATTACTCATGACAAAAGCTTGAAATAAATAACTGAATCAAGAGTGACAGCAGAATAGAAACTTTGATAACTTTTGAAGCAATCTTTTACAAATGATTGAGTCATGATGAATGTTTAGTTGATTGAATGAAGAGTGATGCTCAACAGTATAAAGTGAGATTATAGTTTAAGTGTTTAGTTTTCAGAAGAGAATGTTGTTGATTAGAAGAATGTTTTTGTTTTGATTTTCAAGCAATCAATAAAAATTCATTATCATTGATTCTATTAATTGAGTGAACTGACGCGTACTTAATGATCTTTAAATTCTCTAGCAATTCAACAATTTTATGTTCTTGTTGATTTTATTAATTTCTTGATGTTGTTCTGTCTTTTAAAGTCGTTGATCATCAGATACATAAATTTCTTTATACTCATTTTGTTGTCAGTTGAGTTAACTTGAATGAGTAATGAAATCAATATCATATGATAGACGAATTTTTAATGTAATGTTGAGATCATGTTTAAATAATTCAATCAGTAAAGTACATGAATAATAATGCTTGATTCTTTAGAGATAGCTATAACTGAACATTGAGAATACAGAAGAAAAGTGATACAAGAACTTCTATTTATGTAATGTTCAAAGACTGTGTTAAACTTGAAGAAAACGTGTTGTGACACAGAAAGAATGTGATGTAAATGAAGAAGATGTTGAAAAAGAAAAAAGAGATTGAGTCATATTTGAGTCAAATCTGAGTCAGATCTCGATCAGATCTCAACTAAATTATTGACTAGTTTTAATCAATATGCAGTAAACTCACTAACGTTCACTGTGAATTGATTAGAATTTGATCTTTGACACATTCGTAACACAGTATATCAGCGCAGTTAACAAGTTTTCAATTCTTCAATTACTTGTAATCATAATCTCAAGACTCATTATTTGAATCATTTAACTACTAATAGTATCTTTTTATCTCTTGCTGATCTTGACTTGTCATTTATCATCTTCATGAAATGTAACTGTTAGATGAAGTGTTGTTGCATGAGTGAAAACTCTGCATGACAGCTTTCTTGATTACGCAACGTTTTAACTTCGTTCAAACTGCATTGAATTGAGATCTTTTGACTTTTCTGACTTCTATTTAAACACAGAATAGAATCAAAAGATTTGTAGTTGACATCATGTACAGATAAATTTCGTTGTCGATCTCATATGATATTAATTTTATTATTTATTCAAGTTAACTTAATTTACAACAAAATATATTTAAAGAAATTTATATATTTAATAATTAATGACTTTAAAAGATAAAACAACATCAAGAAATTAATAATAATAATAAATTCATACACTCTTGTGACATTGATTAGGTCAACTCATGAGAGACTTTATGCTATTTGTATCGAGTGAACAAAACTCTCTGAGGTAGAAAATCACTCGCAGTCTACATGACTGCTTCACGCAGTCGAAACAGTGAGTTTTGAGACTATGTATTAAATTTGTTCGCGTTGATCACACGTTAGAGAACGAGTGTTCTAGTCACTTTAAATTGCTTCAAGAGCTTCGTTTTCATCATCATCTTCGCTACTACTCTGAGACTCTTCGTGATGACGACGATTATTTAATAGTTCAAGAAGTCAGCATCTTGTAACATTCTTGATCGCAGATGCGATCAGTTCGAGCAGTGCAAAAGTACATGCTTCGTCGTCTGATGACTTCATTCGCAGTTGCATCGCGAACTATTCGTGCCTGAAACATTTCTAGAGTGCAGATAAGCGTTCAGATCTATGCGTTCAATTCTGATGTACATTGCAAGAGTGCTTTCTGCTTTCTGAAGATCATCACGCATCTTTATCGTCTTATTGCTCAGATGCAATCTTTGTGCTGAGATTGCGTTGATGTCTGCGACGCGTTCTCTATACTTTTCCCATCGTTGATTTTATTGATCTTTGTGATACTGCATTATTGCGATGCTATCGCTTGTTGAAATCATTGTGAAGAAGAGAATGTATCATCTGCGTCTCGACTATATTTTCGCATCTTCTTGAATGAAGACATTCAGAAGTACTATTTTCTTGATGACGAGTGAGCGAGAAATGACGCGATTAACTCTCGTCAAATGAGCGCGTATTAGTTTGCATGCTTGTCTGATCTCTTGCGTTCGATCGTTGATTCAACTGTGTAGCGTGATCTTGTTCTGTAGCATGTTCAGATGAACATGTAGCGAACTCGTGTATGTTTCTGTCTCTAGAGTTTCAATTTTTACTCTTTTGAATGTTTCTACTACGTGATGCAGAGTCTGATTCTGAAGTGTTTCTAGTCTGCATTCTTTGCTCGACAGTTCATTTTTCTTGTCGCGCTGATGTCAGACTGATGCTTCAAATGCAATTTCTGATCTCACTACTGCTGAGTATACTTGTCTCGTTTTTGTGAAGATAGCTCTTCATGTGAAGACTTTGAAACGACTAAGTGTCAGCATTCTTGTGACGTGATTCGCCTCTATTTGTCGAAAATGCGCGTCTCATTGCAGTTTCGTGTTCAGTTGCATCTCTAGAACTCGTACGTCTGATTTCAATTTGATAACTGAGCTTTCTATTTGTATGCTAGTCATCATGTCGAATCTCTTCGATTTTCTAGTGAAATGCGTGAGCTTGTACTTTTCTGATGCGAACGTTGCGTCATGAGTGCGAGCTCATTTCGCGCAGACGTCGTGTGCTTTGCTCAGTGTTCTGCAGATTTCTTCAGTGAATCTGTCGTAGACTAGAATGTTAATATCGTTTACGAAGTCAAGCACTTCGATTTTAATTCTCAATGCTTCGCATTTTTCAATTAGACTTGCGTTGAAGAATAGAAAGAGAATCGATGAAATGAGAAATCTCTGCGATATGTCTGCGTTTACCTCGCGCATGTCGCTCGTTTGTTCGTCGAATATTAGCGATGTCTCTCGATTCTCTAGAAAGCTGCGTGTTCATTCAATTATGTAGTCTATCGAAAATATGTTGTATACGTTGCATGCAACATACATAGAGCATGATCTCTATGCTGATTTTCTTCTTAGACTCGAGAAGTTACTCAAAGAGTTTTCTCGCGACAGATTTACAGTTCAAGGCGAACGAGATCTTTTACTGCTCAGATTTTGACAGTTTACTTCTTAAGCATGAGTCGCAGACGTATCGCAGTCAATTTCTTCTCTAATCACATCGACATGCGCTACTGTTCTTTCGAACTATACAGACGATGTCTTTGACTAGAAATTGACTTTATCATCAAGACATTCAAGAGTCAGAGCTCAGTGAAGAAGTGAGATTCTCGAGATCAACAGTTGTCGTCATTGTATATCACGCCTTGCAGACGCTCGCTTTGCTTGTAAGGCGTGCAACTCATCTGTTTCGCGTTATCTGTAGAGATCTTTCTCGTGCAGATCGATCATGTCTTGCAGAGATGTTTGTATGCTACACTTCTAATCAGGCAGCGTAGTTCGATCATTTTTTATTAACTCGCTTGTGTCTCTCTTCTCTTAACAAAGTCTTCTCGTCAGCGTATTGCTCATGTATAGAATGTCTGTGTCTGAACGTCTGTTAAACGATATTAACGAGACTCTTGAGTTTGTTCGTGTCAAACTTAACGAGTCTCGTGAGTTGTTCATGTCGTAGTAACAGGCACGCAGTCTTAACAAGATCTATACGTAGTTAGCACGTAGATTTAAAGAATGTTCGTGATTCAAGTTCTTTCTGCTAATCACTCTCAACAGATCAAACGCAAGAATGTTCTGTCTCAGTTCTCATCATCGCGACGACAAGATACTGAATCGAATGATTTTCATAAGCGATTTTCCTCGTAGTTTTGCGTTTTATTTGACTTTCTCATCTGCGTGTAGATTGCTTGTAGCATGCGCATTGAGATTATCGAAGTCTGCGTAATTGCGAAAACTCTGCACGCGATCAACGCACAGCGCTTTATCATCACGCAGCGTCTCGATGTCATTCAAACTTTTGATAATCTCTAGACTCTACTGTAGCTAAACAGTAGATTCGTAGTCAGCATCGTGTACAGATGAGTTTCATCGCTGATCAAGTATAATTGTATTAAATAATTCTTTTCTTCTCTTGATTTAACTTATGTCACATAAACATTGAATAAATTGTTAGTATAAATGTGCAATTGCAATCATTTAATGCATGATTCTGATCAATAGTAAAGAATGCATTCTGATCATTCTTATAAATTCTTGATTTTTCACGTAGATAAATGTATGACTTAATGTCAAGTAAAGAAGATGAACTCAAGCTTTCTTAATATATTAGCATGATCAACGAGTCACTACTTCTTCAAGCATTGTAATCACGACTCTCAAACTCATCATCTGAAATAACTATTTTATCTAATATCTTTTCATCAATTACTTGATAACATTGTTGATATGATGAAGATGTTTCAATATCAATGCAGTTGATGAGTTGCAAATTCTTTGATCACTTGTAATCATAATTCTCAGTAGACTGATTGTTAAGTTGAGTTTCAAGTTGACATTTTGAACTTGAATTGAGATTGAGTCAGATTGCTCACATTTTCAACTCAATTCAAGTCGAGTTGCTCATATTTTCAACTTGATGCAACTCGATTCAACTGAGAATTGAGTTAATTCAATCTGATTCGTCAAGAACTTGAGCTTGACATCAAAAGAGCTAAATATAGAAAATTTTCCGATTTTTGACTTTTGCATTATCTTTTTGCATTATCTTTTGATAAAGAGTCATAAAGAGAAATATGAAGATCGTTTGATAGAAAGTCATAAAGAGAAACATGAAGATCATTTGATAGAGAGTCATGACAAGAAACATGAAGAGAAACATAAAGAAAAACATAAAGAGAAACATAAAGAGAAACATAAAGAAGAACATAAAGAGAAACATGACAAGAAAACATGAAGATCATTTGACTTTGATAGAAAGTCATGACGGGAAAACATGGTAGAAATTCATGATGAGAAATCATGTAGATTGTTCAATCAAGCTATTTACATTTATCTAATATCTTGTTGAGTTGAGTTGAGTTTTTGAATTGAGTTGTTGAGTCAAGCTTCTCAACTCAACTCAAGTGCTTAAATTCAACTTCTCAACTCAACTCAACACTTTTTCAAAAAAAATTCAACTCAACTTGACGCGATCAGTCTAATTCTCAGACTCTTTATCTGAGTTGTTTATTTCACTAGTAGTATCTTTTCATCTTCTATTAACATCGACATGTCATTAGTTTTCTTCATAGATTAATTGTAACTGTTAGAAGAAATGTTGTCGCGTAGATGAAAACTTTGTATAACAACTTTTCTAATCACGTAACATTTTAACATCATTTGAACTGCGTTGAATTGAGATCTTTTGACTCTTCTGACTTCTATTCAAACACAGAATAAAATCAAAAGATTCATAGTCAACATCATGTACAGATGAATCTTGTTATCGATCTCTTTATTTACTGATAAAATTAAGTTTATTTAAGATAATTAATAAAGAAAGATTTAAAACAAGCTGAAAATTTATTTTAATCACTTTAATAATGATAAAGTTATTTTAATGTACATTCATTCTTAAATTAATAAAGATGCAGTCAAAGTTACACTAGCTTAATATCAATAAGATTCATTGAAATTCTATAAAATAATTAATAATTTACTAAATAAACTTGCTGAGCTGTATGATAATTCTGATAAAGAGACTAACTTTCAAAGAAAATATATACATCTCACTTAAGAACTTAACAAATTCAGTGAATTCTATTTATAATAATAATAATTCATATGCTTTTATGATATCAATTAAATCAATTCATGAAGAATATTTATACTATGTATGTTGAGTGAACAAAACTCTCTGAGGTAGAAAATCGCTCGCTATCTATATGATTACTTCACGTAGTCAAAATGATGAGATTGAGACTATGTATCAAATTTGTTTGCGATGATTGCATGTTAAAGAATAAGTAATCTTGTCACTTTAAACTGCTTCAGCAGTTTCATTTTTATTATCATTTTCGCTGTTGTCTTGAAACTCTTCATAATTGAAATGACTATTCAATAGTTTATTACATCAACGTCTTAAAACATTCTTAAGCGAAGATGTGTTCAGTTCAAGCAATGCATGAGAATATGCTTGATTGTTTGATGACTTTATTTGCAGTTGCATTGAAGATTATTCATGTCTGAAACATTTCTCAAGTGCAGATAAATGTTCAAATCTATGTATTCAATTTTAATGTAAATTGCAAGAATGCTTTTAATCTTCTGAAAATCATTTTGCATCTTTACTGTTTTGTTAAACAGATGAGATCTTTGTGCTGAAGTTACATTAATGTCTGCAATGTGTTTCTTGTATTTTTTTAATTAATAATTTCATTGACTTTTGTGAAATTATGCTATTGCAACGCACTCACTTGTTAAGAGCATCATCAAGAAATTAAATCATTTGCGTTTAAATTGTATCTTTGTATCTTCGTGAATAAATGCATTAAGAAGTACTACTTTCTTAATAACAGAGAAGTGAGAAATAAAATGATTAGTTTCTATCAGATAAATGTAAATGAGCTTACATGCTCATTTAATTTCTTGCATTCTGTTATTAACTAAACTGCGTAGCGTGATCTGATTCTGTAGCTTGTTCAAATGAACATGTAATGAGTATGTGAATGTTTCAGTCTTTAGCATTTCAATGTTTATTCTTTTAAAAACGTTTGTAACATGATGAAGAGTCTGATTTTAAAAAGTTTCTAGTTTATATTTCTTGCTTAACAGTTTTCTCTCTTTGTTACGTTGATGTTAAATTAATGCTTCAAACATCATTTCTGATCTTACTATCATTAAGCAAATCTGAAAAAGACTCAGACATGAGCAAAAGAAATCGCAAGTTTGACATGTGTAATACGTTGAATCTTTGCAGTGCTGACATATGAAGTACACACTACAATAGACATGAGTAATCAGAAAAAGATTATTGAAAGACTGATAAAAGATAACGTAAGACTTCATGAAGATTTGAAACTTCTAAAAATAGTTTGACTCAAGAAGATAGCAAAGAGCAAGAAGATTCATTCATCACTCATCATTAAACTGATCGCGTCGAGTCGAGTACTCAAGTTCAAGTCAAGTACTTGACTTGAAAAGTGTTGAGTTAAGTTGAAAGATTTTTGAATTCAAGTCGCGTCAAGTTGAAAAGTTGAACTCAAGAACTTGCGTCAAGTTGAAAAGCTAAACTCAACAATTCGATTCAAAAACTCGACTTAACTCAACAAGATATTAAATAAATGTAAATAGCTTGATCAAATAATCTTCATCATGAAGACTTCATGATTTTCATCATGACTTTCTATCAAACACTCTTCAAGATAATGCAAAAAGATAATGCATTATGATTCAATCTATGAATTCATAAGATTATAAACTATGATTAGAACTTAGAAAGTAAGATAAGCGCTGTTCGCTAGTTGAACAGCTTTATTATTTTCTTTTCACTTTCATTATCGACATTATTCTCTTTCTTCTCACTACTGATAATCTCATATTCATCATGTTATAGTTTCTTCTCATTCTTCTTTACTTCATAGCACATTTCTGCGTCATCGTTTTCTACTATGATGAGATCATTCAAATTAGAATTTATTGCATGTAATAAATTCTGAATTTCTCATTCTTTAACAGTTGAGAAAGTGATGAATTCTGTTGCAAAATTCTGAAAAGCTGTCATAGAATTAGTATCATCAGTCTGCTTTAACTTCTTCAGATCATCATGATGAAGAATTCTTTGTTGAATTAAGTGAACTATAAAAATCATAAATTTCAATATTTCTTTGCTTACATTCAGCTCATCTGTTGTTGTCTTCTAAAATTGATATTAGTTTCTACAACTGAGAAATAATGCATACAAATAATGCATATCTTCGTTGCTTTTAAAGCAATTTTCTCTGCAGTAATATTTGCATCTTGTGTCGCAGCAGTTATATTGAAAAGCTTTATTATCTCAGCAACAATCTCAGCATTCGCTTTGCATCTGATTTTCGACTTGAAGCATTTAATTATAAACAGATCAACGCTTTATTTAGTATTGCATTACTGAGATGCATTATCATGCATGCTCTTGTTCTTGCACTCTTGTTCTACTTGATCTCTGACATTGTCTTTCATAACTGCTTTGTCTGTCTCATTTACTTCTTTTCAAACATTAAATTGTCTTAGTTTGTATAGTCGTTTGAATATGATTACACGATCATTGTTCTGTCGCTTGTAATGTTCTTTGATCTCATCGAATCAATTTTCATCATGAGTTCAACTTGCAATAAACTTTGAATTTATGAATAGAGTGAACATTATCTGTTAAAGTCAGCATTGTTCTCTTGATAATGCATTTGAGTAATGCAACAGTATTGATAGAATTTAAGTAGTTTAATAGAATATGAACTTGTAAAGAATTTGAGAAAGTAAGAGATATAACATCAAGTGAGATGAATTAATTTTCACAAAGAATTATTTCTGAACTGTTGAACAGAGTGAAAAGTATCTGTTAAAGTCAGCATTGTTCTCTTGATGATGCATTTGAATAATGCAATAGTATTGATAGAATTTAAGTAGTTTGATAGAATATGAACAGATAAAGAATTTTGAAAAGTAAGAGAAAAACTCATTAAGTGAGATGAATTTGATTTTGAGTGCAACGAGAAAAAATTAATTATTAGAACTAACACTTATTTAATATTTAAAACAATTTATTTTTCACTTTTTCATTTTCATTTTTCAAACTATTTCTTGAATAATGCTTCAAGAAATAACACATTTGAATTTCAATAAAACATTCAAAAAATTAATTCTTGAATTTTAATATCTTGATAAACATCATACATCAATACTATGACATGCAGCAAGCATAAAATCGATAATGCATACTGATAATGCAATATGACTTGTCTATTGCTGACAAGTTGATTTTTAGCATGTGCATCAGCACGTAAGAAATTGATGAATTCAACTGACAATTATGTTATCAAAGAAACTATTTCAGTCTTTGCATCTACTAAAAAGATAATGCACATGAGTAATGCATTATTGATCAACATGCTAATGCTTTGCAACAGAAAACTAAAAGACGCTACAAATCAGAAATGATTGCATTGCGTGAGATTTGAAAATATCAGAAGTCAGTTGAAAATCTCATTTTCAAAATGATCTTCAAATGACTTGTGAGAAAGATTGTGCATGACTGTGCTTGCACAAATATGCTATCATACAACTATTGCATTTAGCGCTCTGTTTTGAGTGCTTTTCAAGAAGTTATTGAAGACTTTATATGCTTTTTTATGAAAAGTAAGTGCATTACTCTTTCACATTATCACTCTTGTTGTATAATTTTCATTGACATTTTGCTCTATGCAAACATCGACTTGACAACAATTCATGTCAAATGCATCATCATTCAAGATAGAAATATGAGATTTATTAAGAATCTCATGATGAATCTTGATGTCATGTTTTTCAAGACAGACTAGAAAATGTCTGTCTTCATCAGTTAAATAAACAATGTAATTCTTGAACTCACATTTACATTACTCTTGTGCATTATTCTTGTGCATTGACTTAATTGTACTTCTAATAAGTACTTGCTCTAAATGTAAGACTGTTAATAAATGAAATGATATTGCAAATTTATGAATAAATCTGCGTCAGAACAGTCTTCAAAGATACTTGAAATGAATCAGCAGACTCGTTGATCTCTTGATCATCATTCTTCTCTTTGCAATAAATATTTCAGAGCTCAGTAATAGTCTCGTCTAAATTCAAATTCATAGTTCAATTGTAATACTTCATCAGTATTATTTGTTTCATCGTTTTTGAACTCATCTGTAATCGATTTCATCAACATACTCTTCTAGCAAGACTGAAAGTTCACTCAATATCTATTGAGAATATTGAGCATGAAAGAACATCTTTAGTCATTTGCATCAATCTAGAAAAATTTGAAGCATTGTCTTTTCAAAACTGTCATGTTGAACATTTCTCATTTATAACATCAGTGCAAAGATATCAATCATCTTCGTCTTGAAAAGAATGAGCACGTTGAGATTGTCAAAGCAATGATCTTCTAACAGTTGCAACAGACTACAAGATCATTAGTAAATGATTAAATGCATTATCATAATGCATTATTTTATCAGCATCACTTCTTACTCTTTGTACTTCTGCTCTCAAATCAACAGCTGAATCTTCATAGTAACAATGAAAATACTCTTTGAACTCTGTCTTGTACTTGATCTTGTAGTAAACAAACTCTTCATCATGATCTGTATCTTCATTGTCTTTGTTGTTTCAAGTCTTGTAAAGATTTAGCTTCATTGTAGAATTCAGAATATTTGCAAGATTATATATTATTTCATTGCTGTCTTCAATCTTGACATAATACTTTGCAAGTTTGATTGAAACTTTTTTGCAAGTCTTTACTATAACAGCACTTAATGAGCAAGTACTTCTTCTTATATTCTTTTCAATCTGCTCAAGATGATTGAAAAGTGCATTAAATATTTGAAATCTCAAGTGAATATCTGCATTAGTTGTTCATGACACTACTAAAGTGCATTCATAGAAAAGATTTAATAGATTGTCAACAAGCAAAATCATGAATTACTTGCTTTCATCAAGTTTGATCTTTGCGATCTTGAAATCTTCGCAGTATTTCTCTGTTTAAAGATCAACAAATTCGCGTAGTTGATATACTCAATGAAGCATCAAGTACATAAAGTTTCAACGAATGCAAATTTTCTGTATCAGTTTTCTAAATCTTTTGTCATTCTGCTCTTGAAAAGCTCTGAAGCGAATTAATCGCTGAGAAAAGTCGTTGACAGCTATTGTCAGAGCATGAATCTAATTTCATTATTAATAAATGCATTACTTTTTTGCATTATCATTTGAAGCAATATCTTTTTGATCACAACAAATAATTCTCTGCTTGTTTCAATATCTTGCACTTGATCATTTTCTAATTGAGCAATAATGTTATCAGCTATCATCTTGTTACGAGCATATCAAGATCGAAAAAGACTAAAGTTCTAATCAATTTGCAGAGTACGCTAGCGAGTACTCTGCGTATTGATTAAAGCTAGTCAGTGTCTCTAGCTCAGATCTGACTCAGTCTCTATTTTCTTTTCTCAACATCTCTTTGTTTAACATCATCTTTCTTTCTACATCACATTTTACTCATGTCACAAACACATTCTCTTCAAGCTTAGCGCAGTCTCTGAATATTACTTAAATAAAAGCTTTTGTACTCATCTTCTTCTGTATTCTTAATATTCAGTTATAGTTATCTTTAAAGATCAAGAACTATTTAATTCTGACTTTCGCTGATTGACTTATTTAGACATGATTCTGACACATCTTTAATTCAAGAGCTTGAATAAAATCTTAAGTCACAAGATTGATGATGTGAGTTAAGCAATTAATAAAATTTCGTGTTCTGTCTTATTGAAACTCGTGACGACTCATGATCTTTTCAAGTTTCTCTTTCAAGATACTATTATTGCTTGCATTATTAATAACAATCTCAAAAAGCTTATTCTTAATAGCGTAGTTCTTCAGAATTTTCATTAGCTTCATCATCAATTGATGATCGATATGCTCAATATTGAAAGACGTAAATTCAATAAAATGTTCATGAAACTGAAATTTGACATCGACTCAGTATATCAACACTTTCAAGTACGCTACTCTTTGAGAACTAGATCACGCATTCAAAGCAATAAAGACACGTTGTGACTCTTTAAAATTCATTCTGATCTGATCACAAATATTCTTATAGTGAGAGAGAATCATAGTTATCATCTTTGTGCAATGCACAATCTGCAGATCTGAACGAAGCATGTGTAGCAGCTTTCGAAATTGCTCATTATCAACGATTCAAAAGAGTAAATTCAAGTCAATAAAAATCTTACATAATTGATCTTTTCAATCTTCTTGATTGAAGACAGAGACTAACTTGATATGATTTTTCTTCTAATAGTTTGTCAATTTTGCATTATCAATTTGCATTATCAGATATGACTTACTTGTTTGAAAGTCAGTTCAGTCTGTGATTGCAAGTGTTCGCGTTTTCGCTCTGTCGCTGTGCAAAAGTCTGATTCAAGATGCTTTTTCATAGCAGACGTGCTAAAGCTATCAAAAGCTGTTGAATGATTCATAATCTTATGACAGATTGTGCAAGAGATTTTAGACAATTCTTCAACAATCAAAGTTAACTGTATAAAGTGATTTCATATATTAAATTACTTATCGTCTTTAACTTTTTTGAATCAGAGTGAATTAACTATCTTTTTTTGAGTCTTGTTTTGAATACTCTCGACAACAGAGATTTGAGATCATCATCGTAGAAAAGAATCATTTGTATTCAAAGTTCATTGAACATACTCGCTATTCTCTCTTATCTTGAGCTGTGAGAAATTCTGATGAATTTTGTTCATCGCTTCTTGTTTAATCTTCTTCTTTTCAAAATGATATGAAGAATTTATAAATCATTGAACTTGACTTGCAAAGTCTTCAGAATGAAGACTATCTGAAAATAAACTATGTGAAATGCTTTCGTCAGACAGATTGAAAGTTGTCAACAAACTAAACATTTTATAGAATAGTTTGTATTAACAACAATAGTTGTTAATAGCTTGAAGATAGTATATAAATGATGTAATGAGTAATGCAGAAAAATAATGCAAAGAACAAGCGAACATGTTGTTTTATGTTTCTATTCTTAATGCTTTTGACGTCAAGTTCAAGTTCTTGACGAGTCAAGTTGAGTTGACTTGATTTCTAGTTGAGTTAAGTTGCATCAAGTTGAAAATATGAGCAATTCGACTCGAATTGAGTTGAAAATGTGAGTAACTTGACTTGATCTCAATTCAAGTTCAAAATGTCAATCTGAAACTCAACTTGATGATCAGTCTACTTATCATAAAAATCATGATTGAAGTGATGATGAATTAACTAATGAACATAAGTATGCTGAACTTGTATCAAGAATGTGCATGCAAGCTATTTGAAAAAAACTGTTACATCACACAATGCTTCAGATATCATGAATTTGATCACATGACTAAATTCTGCAGAAAGAATCAACGATGTGAAAAGTACGCAGACAAGCATCACATTAAGAAGTGCATGATGTCTTTAAATAGAAGACATTGCATCAACTGCAATAAAAATCACGAATTCTGAAAATGCATCTGTTTCAAGTGACAACAGCAGATGAAACAAGCATTTGAAATTTATAGAAATAGATTATTTAAATACTTTGAAACATCTAAATACAATCACGCACTCTTCTCGCTGTTTCTGAACTCTTTAAATTCAATGAACTCTTCAGATTCAACAAATTCTTTCGATTTAATGAATCTCTCAAGCTCAGCAACAATCATGTTGAAAACACACAGTTGAGTCGCTGATAAATTGACTTAACAGATAGTAGAAGTCAAGAAGAGATGAGTTGATCTTTTCTCTTGCGTGAATAGCAACTCAGATGAGATGACATCTGAGCAGATTCAGAAATGTTCAATCAGAAAGCAAGAAAGATTCTCGATGATCAAAAGTATACAAAGAGTCTTCTCATTGCAGAGTCAACAACAGCTATGAATAACTTTATGATAAAACAATCTTTTCTATGAATTTTACAATACAACATTAGAAAGTTATTAAAAATTCAAGAATCATTTCTAATTAACAAAGAAGTTCGCGAATTCAACATAGTAACTATACAAAAGCAAGATTGCAACAATCATGATTCATAATTATTTAGCTCAGCACACAACTTCTTTCATTTAGTGAAAAACTCATTATCTTAATCAAGAACATGCATATACATTAACAAACATTTAAGATTCAATCAATCAATAGTAAAAACAGCTGAGTCAGACATTTGCTTAATCAGAATATTAACTTGTAACGCAGATGACAAAACGCAGACGCTAAAACTTCTAAACATTTACAATTCATGCTCACTGTTTACTACATTTACAGAGAGATTTTCAATCATTTCTTGTTTGAATGAACTACTCAAGAATAACTGTGAACAACTGATCATAGAAGATTTCAATCTACATCATTCTCATTGAGAAAGATGAAGATGCTTCACTCATCATATGATGATTGATACTCTACTAAACGTGATTATAAATGCAAGACTGAAATTATTACTGAAATCAGACACTATTACTTGCGAAGCTCACAATTAATTTACGATAATTGATTTAGTCTTTAGCAGCGAGAAAATACAGTTTATGATATGCAAGTGCAAGATACAAATCAATCTGCATCAGAGATTGAATTATTTTTCAATCATCACAAAGTTATGTTTACAAACAATCTCAGTGCAATTCTCAACTCAACAACTTTGAAAGAAAATGAATACAGAAGCATTAAGTGCTTATTTGTGAATACATTTATCTTTGAATTGCTTTCTAAATGACAAGATTATGATGAATGATAAAGTGTGTAAAATTATCAGAGTGCTACAAAAGATTATTGAGAAATTTATCTTCTTGACAAAATCATCAAATTGAGCAAGAAATTTTTGAAATCAAAGCTGCTTCAAAGTAGTAATAAAATCAAGATGACTGCAAATCATATGAAAAATGCAAGATACATTAGAAGTGTGAAATGAATATCTGAAGCACAATGATCATAAAAACAAGATCATTCAACAGATGAAATGTGTACACTTCAGATCACAAATGCATGAGCTGAGCAAAGCATTTAAATCAATATGATGCTTTGCAAAATGAGCTAGAATTAAAAGTCAACTATTTAAAAAGCTTTCTCAGTTTTCATTACTGAAGCGAAGCAACATTGATCATATGATAATGATGTTTGAGAAAAAAATCGAGATACTACAAGAAAAGTTCTTTTTCTCATTTTCTTAAGCGAATGTCAATGACATTGCAGAATCATTCATATTTCTGACAATCTCATTCAATTTATGCATCACAAAAGATGAAATGAAGCAGATAATCAAATGAGTAAAAGCAGACAAAGCATCAGACACTTCAGATATTTCAAACAAAGCACTTTAAGTGAATCTTACAGAACTGATCTCAGTACTGACGAGTTTATTTAACACATGTATAATACACAAGTATCATTCAAAGCAGTTCAAAAAGACTTAAATAATAGTATTACATAAATCAAAAAAACAACTATATTGATTCAAAGATGTATTGACTCATTGCTTTGCTTGATATCATGAGCAAAGTGCTGAAGTTGATTATGATCAAAAGATTGAATGACATAGTCAAGACTTATCACATGCTATTAAATGCTTAAATGAGAGTAAGATGTAAATAATTCGTGATCTTGATGTTAAATTTACTAATAAATCAAGTTCATATAATGTGAGACTGTGAAATTAAATATGTGATCTTCATGCTAAGCTGAAACGTTGTTAAAGCGTTTAATCAAGTCTCACACATCAAACTTTTGCATATGCTGAAAATAAAAAAACGTTGAGCTACATAATTGAATAAACACGCAGCTTTCTAAAAAATCGAGAGACATTGCTAATATTCAATGAACAAATGAGTGATATATGTAAGATAAATGCAGACATATTGCAGAAATCTCTCATTTTATCGATTCTCTTTCTATTCTTCAACGCAAGTTTATTTGAAAAATGCAAAGCATTGAAAATTAAAATTGAAGTGTTTGACTTCATAAATGATATTAACATTCTAGTTTATGACAGATTCACTGAAGAAATTTGTAAAACATTAAGCAAAGCACATGATGTTTACGCGAAATGAACTTGCACTCATGACGTAACATTTGCATCAAAAAAGTATGAACTTACACATTTCACTAGAAAATTGAAGAGATTCAACATGATGACTAGCATATAAATAGAAAACTCAGTTATCAAATTAAAATTAAACATACGAGTTTTAAAGATGCAACTGAACATGAAACTGCAATGAGATGCACATCTTCAACAAATAAAGACGAATTACATCATAAGAATGCTGACACTTAGTCATCTTGAAGTCTTTACATGAAGAACTATCTTCACAAAAGCGAGATAAGTATACTCAGCAGTAATGAGATCAGAAATTGCATTTGAAGCATCAGTTTAACATCAGTATGACAAGAAAGATGAACTGTTAAACAAAGAATGTGTCAGAATCGTGCCTAGATGAGTCAATCAGCGAAAGTCAGAGTTGAATAGTGCTTGATCTTTAGAGATAGCTATAACTGAATATTAAGAATACAGAAGAAGATGAGTACAAGAGCTTCTATTTAAGTAATATTCAGAGGCTGCGCTAAGCTCGAAGAGAATGTGTTTGTGACACGAGTAGAATGTGATGTAGAAAGAAAGATGATGTTGAACAAAGAGATGTTGGTGAAAGAAAATAGAGACTGAGTCAGATCTGAGCTAGAGGCACTGACTAGCTCTATTCAGCCTTGATACGCTCGTAACAGAATGCAAACTAGAAACACTTTAGAATCAGACTCTGCATCACGTAGCAGAAGTGTTCAAAAGAGTAAGCATTGAAACTTTAAAGACAGAAATATATATAAGCTTGCTACATGTTCATTTGAACATGTTACAAAACAAGATCACGCTACACAGTCAAGTCAATGATCAAATGTAAGAGATCAAACAAGCATGCAAATTAATACACATTCATTTGATGAAAGTTAATCACGTCATTTCTCACTTACTCATCATTAAGAAAGTAATGCTTTTGAACATTTTAATTTGAGAAGATACAAGAATACAGATGAGACGCAGATGATTATTTCTTTCTGTGACAGCTTTGATAAGTGATAGCATTGCAATAACGCAGTATCATAAAAATCAATGAAATCAAAGATGAAAAAACTACAGAAAATATATTGCAAATATTAATATCATCTTGATACAAAGATTGCATCTATTCAACAAAATGATGAAGATGCATGATGATTTTCAGAAAGCAGAAAGCATTCTTGCAACTTATATCAGAACTGAATGCATAGATCTGAACATTTATTTGCACTTTAGAAATGTTTCAAACATGAATAGTTTGTAATGCAACTGCAAATAAAGTCATCAAATGACGAAGCATGTATTCATGCATTGCTTAAACTGATTGCATTTGCAATCAAGAATGTTACAAAATACTGACTTTTTAAACTATTGTATAATTGTTATCATCATGAAGAATCTCAAAGCAGTAGTGAAGATGATGATGAAAATAAAGCTCTTGAAGCAATTTAAAGTGACTAAAACATTCATTTTTTTAATGTGCAATCAACGTGAATAAATTTGATATATAGTTTCAAAACTCACTATTTCAACTGCGTGAAGTAATCATATAAACTGCAAGTGATTTTCTATCTCAGAAAGTTTTGTTCACTTAATACAAATAACATAAAGTCTTTCATGAGTTGATTTAATTGATGTCACAAAAATGTATGAATTTATTATTATTATTATTATCTTACTATCATTAAATACATTTATTAAGCTTTTATGAAGATAACATCTTACGTGAAGATCTTGAAATGACTCAGTACTAGCATTCTTGTGACATGATTTGCTTTTATTTGACGAAGATGTGCATCTCATCATAATTTTATATTTAGCTGAACTTTCAGAACTTGTACATTTAATTTCAACTTAATTACTGAGCTTTCTATATGTATGCTGATCATCATGTCAAATTTCTTTGACTTTTTGATGAAGTATGTAAGTTTGTATTTTTTCAATGCAAATGTAGCATCATGAGTTTAAGTTCACTTCATGCAAACATCATGTATCTTGCTCAATGTTTTGCAAATTTCTTTAATAAATCTTTCGTAAATCAGAATTAAACTGATTGCATCAAGTTAAATTGAATTTTTTTTGAAAAAGTGTTGAGTTGAGTTAAGAAGTTGAATTCAAGAACTTAAGTTAAGTTAAAAAGCTTAATTCAACAATTCAACTTGAAAACTCAATTCAACTTAACAAGATATTAAATAAATGTAAATAGCTTAATTAAACAGTTTTCATGAGTTCTCTTCATAACTTTCTATTATGTTTTCTTGTCATAACTTTCTATTAAAGTCAAATGATCTTCATGTTTTCTCAACATGACTTGAAGCTTTTTATCAAATGATTTTCATGTTTCTCTTCATGTTTTTCTTTATAACTCTTTATCAAATAATATTCATGTTCTTCTTCATGACTTTTTATTAAATGATCTTCATGTTTCTCTTTTATGACTTTTTATCATGACTTTTTATCATGATTTTTTATCAAATAATCTTTATTTTTCTCATCATGACTTTCTATCAAAAAGATAATAATAATAATAATAAATTCATACACTTTTGTGACATTGATTAAATCAATTCATGAGAAACTTTATGCTATGTGTGTCAAGTGAACAAAATTCTCTGAGATAGAAAATCACTCACTATTTATATAACTGCTTTACGCAGTTAAAATGACAAGATTAAGACTATGTATCAAATTTGTTCATGTTGATTGCATGTTAAAAAATAAGTGTTCTAGTCACTTTAAATTACTTCAGAAGCTTCATTTTCATCATCAATCTTACTGCTGCTTTGAAATCTTTCGTGATCATGATCATTATTTAATAGTTCAAGAAGTCAATGTCACGTAGCATTTTTAATCATAAATGCGTTCAGTTCAAGCAATGTCTGAGTATATGCTTCGCTGTCTGATGACTTCATTTTTTTTCTTTCTTCATTAAGTGCATGCAATCTATGACTATGATACTGTCTAGACGCTGTATGTATGCTAAGTTACATGTAATCTGATCAAAGTCGCTGCTTTATATCTTCTCGTTGATTAATCACATCAATAGTTTGCATATACAAGTGCTTTCGCTCAAACTCTTGCAATTGTACTTTCGTTTTTCTTTGTTTCTTCGCACTTTTTGCATTCTACTCTTTCGTTTCTAATAATCATTTTCTCATCATAATTCAAGTGTTTTTTAAATACTTTAGTGTTGCAATTCTTTCGATTTTAATGATGAACAGCATTAATATGATGTTTGTGTTTTTGAACTGAGTCTTTTTCTTAAGCTTTATCTGCTCTGATCTATAATGCTTGCAATTTAGTAGTAAATGCTCTGACGTTTGACTTGCATTGCATATTTTATAGCATTTGTTCAAATTATTCTCTGATAATCAATGCAAATAACTTTTGAAATAGTCATGTCTCATTTTGTCATGATGAATTGACACATAGAAGTTAAATCTGAGTTAGCTCTGAAACTTTATGACTCTGTCAAGACATCGTTTAGACTACATCATATCTTCGACTTAATATATCATAAGTTATGTTGTGCTCAACTTGACAATGCTTGACAAACTCTTTATAGTCGATCAATTCTTTCAAGTTATCGAGAGCTTCTTAATAATTAGCTCTATCATAATATATACTCATTCTGTGTCTGCTTAGAATATTACATTGTCATATCATTCTTATAAATTTGATCTATTCATTTAGTAGACTTAATCATCACAGTTTTAATTATTTCAAACTCTTCTTAAAGATAATGATTTGATATTCAAGCATGACAACAGCAACGTGATTGTAACAAAGTTGAAATGATGACATCTTGATTTTACAAAACATCATATCAGAAAATGAACGTCATATAATAAAATCAGAAAGTGAAGAAGCAGAAAATGAACTCTCTCTTGATATTAATAAACAGTCGACATGAGTAATGCTTTAATGTGATGAATTGTAAAAGAAACAGAAGTTAGCAGCTATTCAATCAAAGATTAAGACTCTGCAAGTCATTGAAATAATGAAGAAAAGTCATTAAGTCTTCACTTAAGCTCTCATGAAGAACTTGAATAATTTATGCATCGTCTTCATAGTGTTGATGATGATGAAACAAAGTCATCATGAAGTCATTTTACAAAAGTAAAGACTCTCAATGTTTTTGAAGAAGTATCATGACAAAATTATAAAAGAACATAGAGAGTGAATTCGCGATATCAAAATCTCGTTTTGAAATATCTTTTAATATTTTGAAAGTAATGAGAAAAAGATTTTATACTGCATGATTTATCTGAAGAGTGAATCAAAGAAACTTTGATTTAGACTAATCATGTTGAGTTGAGTACTTGACTTGAAAAGTATCAAGTTGAGTTGAAATTTTTTTGAAAAAGTATCAAATTGAGTTGAGAAGTTAAATTCAAGCACTTGAATCAAGTTGAGAAGCTTGACTCGACAACTCGACTTGAAAACTCAACTCAACTTGACAAGATATTAGATAAATGTAAATAGCTTAATTGAACAGTTTACATGATTTTTCTTCATGACTTTCTATCATGTTTTTTCGTCATGACTCTCTATCAAAGTCAAATGATCTTTATGTTTTTTCGTCATGTTTTTCTTCATGTTTCTCATCATGTTTCTCTTCATGTTTTTCGTCATGACTCTTTATCAAATGATCTTCATGTTTCTCTTCATGACTCTCTATCAAAAGATAATGCAAAAAGGTAATGCAAAAGTCAAAAATCGAAAAATCTTCTATATTTAACTCTCTTAATGTTAAGCTCAAATTCTTGATCAGTCAAGTTGAGTTGACTCAATTTTCAGTTAAGTCAAGTCACGTTAAGTTGAAAATATGCTCAATTTGACTTAAGTTGAGTTGAAAATGTAAGTAACTCAACTTTGAATTGAGTTGAATTCAAAATATCAATTCAAAACTCAATTCAACAATCAGTTTACTTTGATTCAATCATGAAGAAACTATGTTTGCAGCTTAGCAAATGTGATTCAATTTTATCAACTTTCTTCTGAATTTAATTGAGAACTTGATGAATCGAAGCATAAACATGACTCAACAGTATGCGAACGCATTGCAACGTTCAAATCAGATGATATGAACGTTTGCAGCTCATCTGAGCACTCTGAAACATCAACTTTCGTTGTATAGTGATGAGCATAAGCAAGCTCATTTATTCATCAAGTTGAGATCTGAGCTGCGCATGATTATTACTAATGTGCAGTCAATTTCTATCACATGAAATGCATTAATTGATCTTATTGCTCAATTGAAAACAAATCTGTGAAAAGAACACGTCTTGTCATCAAAATAATCTTGAGATAAGAACTTGCATAATTGAGATAAAGTTAACAAGAAGACTCATTTAAAGTGAAAGAAATCTCATCAATCAACTAAACTTGACTCTTCATCAAAGATAAATTCACACACTTCATCATGTTATAACAAGAATTTGTTCAACATAATGTGTTACATATGCAATTAAAAGAGTTATTACTTTATTGATTGTAAAGACGAAAAGATCAAGAATAGATTAAAAGAATTTAACATGAATCAAGTACTTATTAATTCAATATCACATATGAGTCATTTTAAGATTTTAAGAAAAGACAAACTTTTGATGAACACTTCAAATCATTAAGGAAAAAACAAGAAGTTCTCTTCATAAAGACTTTTATATATAGAGAGTATGTAATTCAAGAAGATCAGAAGACAGAAACAAAGATTCATATGAATGTTGATGTTGAGATGAATGTAATTAGTCAATGTTTCATTATTGAACAAAGTATGCTTTTGTTGAATGTTAATCTTTCAAGATTTACTTGAATGAATGATCAGAGTGTTTATTGTTATGATGTCTATAAGATGTGTTATTGACTGAGAAACAGCTGAAGCATAGAGAAAAAAGATATAAGTATCTTTTATGCTATCAACAAGAAGAAATCTTCTCTGATTTTGAGTATGTCAAGTATGCAATTCAAGCATATTTGAATAAACATGATCATGAGAACATGATGTTTCAACGTGAATGAGCACGCATTTGAGTTGTTCTTCGTACAAGCATTTGCAAAAGCTCTACAAGATGAGTTTACTGTGTATGTTCTTATCATTATCAACGTTGTCAAAGAGTTGATCATTGAATATCAAGTGAAAGCAATGAATAATGCAACAAATTGTATCACAAATGCGCTTGAAACGCAGACTTTACTCGTTGAATTGAAAGAATACAAAGATGTATTCTTAACAGAAAGTGTTGACAAATTGCTTTTGCATGAAGATCACGATTATGCAATCGAAATCACTGCAGAGTCATTATATGAATTATTGTATAATTTGTTGAACACAAAGTTAGTGACTTTGAGACAGTATCTAGATGATGTCTTAGTAAAAGAATGAATTAAGCACTTCATCAGCTCAACTGACACGTTTATTTTATTCATTCTCAAAAGAAATGATAGTCTTTATTTATGCATGAACTATTAAGATTTGAATAAGATCACTGTTAAAAATCATCATTCACTGTTTTTAATTAGTGAAACTCTAAACAGACTTAGTTAAGTTAAGCAGTTCACTAAGTTAAATCTGAAGAATGTTTATCATTGTTTCAGAATTCAATGTAAAAATGAGTGAAAGATGACGTTTCATACTCATTATGATCACTTCAAGTATATGATCATGTCATTTGATTTAATCAACACATTTATCATCTTTCAGATTTATATTAATAAAATCTTGACAAAGCTTTTAAATGATTTTTATGTTGTTTATTTAAATGACATTTTAATCTTCTTCATGAAGAAGATTGATCATGTAGATCACGTGAAGCAGATTCTTGAAAGATTAAGAAAGTTCAAGCTATATGCTAGCTTGAAGAAGTATAAATTCTTTATCACTAAAGTGAACTTTCTAAAATTTATCATATTCATCAAGAGTGTTTTGATGAATTCAAGTAGAATAAACATCATCAAAACATGATTCAGATCGAAGATGTATTAAGAAATACAAGTTTTTCTGAGATTTGTCAATTTCTATCGATGTTTATACATCACTACTCTCAAATAACAGAGTCTTTAACAGAACTGCTGAGAGATAGTGTAAAAAATGTAAAAATAAGCTTATTCATATGATTGAGCGAAGCGAAACAAGCTTTTAATCAGCTTTGCGACGTCTTTATGAGAGCATCTATACTAAGACACTTTGATTCAGAGCGACATATATGCATCGAGATTGACACATTCAATTATGCAGTCGCGAATATTTTGTCTCAGTCAGATGACGAAGATCAGTGACATTTGATTGCATTCTGATTCAGAATGATGATAAATGTCAAAAGAAACTATGAGACATATGATCAGAAGCTTCTAGTCATAGTAACAATGTTTAAACATTGATGATACTATGTGAAAGACAATTATCATACTGTTGAAGTTCTGACTGATCATAATAATCTGAAGAGTTTTATAAATGTTCAAAAGCTAAACGAAAGACAAGTTAAATGAATCATGAGATTGTTGATTTGCAACTTTGAAATAACACATAGATCAGAAAAGACAAACTCGATTAATGTATCATCAAGATGATCTGATTATAAAAGTAAGAATATCTTTGCAAATTATTTGCTGCTTACTCTGCAGCGAAAGCTAACAAGAATAGAAAGTTTAAATAACTTTATATTCATAGTGATCAGAGAACTATACTGTATACGAGTGATTAACAATGTTGAGAAGATGTTCATTTACAGTATAAGTATGAACAGATATTTAGCAGAACATTTTGAAAGTAGATTGCAAGATGAAACTCATTGATGAACACAAGTGATTAACAATGTCAAGAAGATGTTCATTCACAATGTCAGTGAATGAAGATATTTAGTGAAACATGTTGAAAGTAAATCGCAAGATGAAATCTATTGTACATGAGTGATTAACAAAGTCGAGAAGATGTTTGTTTACAATGTCAGTAAAAACACAAGTATATGTTCAGCAATGCATGTCAGAAGTATGCTGCTGAAAGTCATGACTTTAGCAGTGCAAGAAATGCATTTAAATGAAGTACATTTCTTGAAAGATAAAATCTCTCAACTCAAATCAACAACTTTGAGAAGCACAGATGTTGAAACATCAACTTATAAAGATTGCAATGTAGCTGAGAAACAGCTTAATTCTGTTGCTGAAACTGTTAATTGCAAACAACTCATTTCACGTGCAATTGTCAAAGTATTAACAATTCATAAAACAACATAGAACTTCAGTAGTAAATTTGTAGTCAAGCTCATTAAGATTTTATAACAAGATGATGAATTTGCTGTAAGATTAAAAGCAGATAAAACGATGAATATACAAAAGAATGATGTCAAAGCTTGAACATTGAATAATCAAGAAATGATAAAATACAATGAATCATTATATGTTTCAAAAAATCTTTCTGTCAAAGAAGAGTTGTTGAAACATCATCATGATGATTCATTAGTAAGACATTTTGATGTTAACAAGATCTGCGAGCTATTAAATTGCAAATATTACTGAAAAAGTATATAAATACTTGTGACATTTGTCAAAGAGTAAAGATGAAACATCATTTATTATATAATGAGTTGAGATCATTATCTCGATTCACAGATTCATGAAAAGAAATCACTATGAATTTTATAATAGATCTGTCGTCTAGTAAATGAAAAAAAGTCATGTATGACTTGATTCTTGTGATAGTCAATCATTACATAAAGATGACGCGTTATCTGTCTATGAAGAAAACTCTGACTGTTGTAAAGTTAGCAGAGTTGTTCTTTAAAAAGATTGCTTTAAAATATGAGATTTCAAGTGATATAGTTATTGATAAAGATAGTCTATTTATTAATGCATTCTGATCAAAGATCTGCTATCATGTCAAGATGAAATAACGACTAAGAATCGTTTTTCATTTGCAAACAGACGATTAGACAGAATGATAGAATCAAACGTTGAAACATTATTTAAGAGTGTATTGTTTTGAAAAGCAAGATGACTGAGTTACACTTCTACTCATAGTTGAGTTCATTTATCATCAGACGAAGTACGCTTCGTTGAACTGTAGTTTCTTTAAAATCATATATGACTATAAGTCAATCTTTAACATATACATTGAGAATGATGTTATGAAAGAAGAAGTGTCAGCAGCAAAAAAACGTGTTGAAATGCTGCAAGATGTGTGAAACATGTTGATGCAATGATGAGAAAATGCAATCAATGCTCAGACAAAGTATTATAATTAAAAACATAAGTTTAAGTTCTTTAATATTAATAATTTAATCATGCTATGAGCAAAAAACCTGAAGCAGAAGAAGTTGAGTAAGAAGTTATTAAATAAGATGATAGAATTCTTTTGTATACAAGAACTCATAAACAAGCAGACATATCATCTTGATCTTTCAATCATTTATAAAGTTCATTTTGTCTTTCATGTATTTCTTTTAAAGACGTATAATTGTAGATTAAACGATGACTCTATACTTGATTATTCTCTACTCAAGCTTATTAATGATGAGTAAGAATGAAAGATAGAAAAGATTTTACAAAAGCAAAATAGAAAGAAAATCTTATATTATAAGATACAATGAAAGAGATATTTCATTGAATATGATCAATGAATATTGAGCGAAGATATGAAATATGTCTCGAAGCTTATAGAAGCTTTTGAAACAAGGCTGAAACATGAGCAAAAAGCATAATTACTCACTTTCAAGCATAAACTCATTATTAGAAAAGAAGAATCACTGTATTATGATAGTTTTACTCTTTAATGAAATGATTACATATGTAAATCAACAGACAGAAGAAAAAAGCACAAAGATGCTCAAATGCGCTCGACAAGAAAGTGCAATCATCACGACATAACAAACATCATGCAATCATCACTTCATCAAACATCTCTCACATGAGACAAGATTGCAGACTTTGTCTTCTTTCTCATTGTCAGATTTACATTGAGACATGAAGATAAAGATTTGAAAGATGACAGATTATGCTAAAATATATAAGAACAATTAGAAACATTGACAAAATGATATATAATTGAGATTGAATGTATTGCAAAGCACTTCACATTCAGAATTTCTCTGACAATGTCATGATGAATTGACACATAGAAATTAGATCAAAGACTAGAATCAGAAACTGAGTTGAAAATCAGATCTGAGTTAACTTTGAAACTCTGTGATCTTGTCAAGACATTGTTTAGATCACGTCATATCTTCAACTTAATATGTCATGAGTTATGTCATGTTCAACTTGACTGTCAGAAACTGAGCTAGACTAGAGATATTATTAATATAAAAGACTGATATTATTATTACTTTGATAGAATTTGAGTACAAGATAATACATCAAATAATGTACAAGATGAAAGATAAAGAGTGAAAGAAAAGAACGAAAGCTCAACTTTTACATACATGAATTGAGCAGAATCAAGACTAGACAGTAGTTTTATTGACTTAAGATTGCAGAAGTTCATGCACACTACTGAAATAATTGAAACAAAATTGCTGAGATCAGATTAAAATGATGATGACTAAATTAATGACTTGATTCATTGAACTACAAAACAGATTCAATGAATCAAGATTATTTAAAATATCAACGATTTATGTTCTAAATTGAATTGATGATTTGACATCATGACAATAACTTCTCTCTTTAAGATTGAGCTTCTGCAAAACAATGAGAAGAAACAAGATGAAATGAGAAAGAATTGAAAACAAAGACTAAAATGAGACAAGAATTAATGTAAATGCATTTTAATGTGATGAAGCACAGATGAAACTAGAATAAATCTGAGTCACATCTAAGTCAAATCTGAGCAAGATGTCTGAAGAACAAGATGAGATGAGACGCATTTTAACATGATGATGCACAGATGAGATTAAAATACATCTGAGTCAGATCTGAGCTGAGTCGAGATAATGAAGATTGAACTTAAAGTTCTTGACATTGATATTAAGACATCACACATGACAGTACATGTGATTCTTTAACGACAGAGTTGACGAGATGATATTCATCAAGCGCTTGCTTACAATTATTCAGAAGATAAAAAGACTCTCAACTAGAAAAGTGATCTTTTTAATCAATGTAATACTTGAGCAAAGATGAATTATAATGTTTATCACGCTTGAAGTTTAATATGCTGTTTATATATCAAAATCTTTCATCATTTTTGATGATAATGAGTTCTTAAGATTTCTGATGTTGACTTGAAAGAGAATCACTTGTGATATGACTCAGAAGAATGACATGAAAGATTGAATGAATTTTCATGAATGCTGAAAGATTTAACTCAATGATCAGAGAATTGTTCTTGAAAACATGCTTGATCTTAAAGAAGTCAACGTTATGATCATTTAACTTGACAGCAAGATGAGCAATGCTGAGATTATGAACATTCAGTCAAACTTCATCTTCAATGAAGTATTTAGAACAAGAACGATGAAAGAGATTGACATTGAATTTGTAAATAATCTGAGTTATAAGCATTTCATCATGTAAATGCTCAGTTAGTTTCTTCATCTTCTTGATGAACTCTTCAACATTAATTAACTTGTTTCAAGCTTGAAATGTAAGATTCTTGAGCAAAGACTCAGAAGACTTAAAGTTTAAACATGAGTTTTGACTTAAATTGATCAAGAAGAGTGATGCTAAAGTGATTAATGATGATGCATTATTGATGACAAATTCAACTTCAGAAAGTCATTTAGCTCAATCATTCTGCATGTAGTTGATGAAGACTCAAAGATAATGCTTCATGACAGCATTGACTTTCTCAATTTGATCATTGATTTTAAAGTGATATGTTGTTAATAACTTAGCATCTATCTTTAACATTTTACACATATGCTTTCAGACATTAAAGATGAATTGTATATCTCGATCAGACATGAAGAACTCAAATAAATCATGATGTTTTCAAACATGAGCATAGAAGCAATTGATAACTTCTTCAACTTTCATAGAAGTGATAAAGACTAAATGTCTCATTTTGATAAGATGATCAATAAAGACTAAAACATATTTATATGTGATATTCATGAAGATACTGAGCGATAAAGAATCTACATAGTTCATAAAGATATCACGTCAACAACGTTCAAAGATTGAAAGAGAACACAATCATTCTTGAGTTCATTGTTTAAAGAGCTTGAAACATGTGCATATGTGATAGTTTCATATGAAGCATTGAACATACTTATAAATGTTTGATCATCAGTAAACTTGATTGATCAGTTCATAGCTTTTTGCTCTTTCTGAGTGATCATCAATGATACTATCATGAGCGAGCTGAATGATATAAAGACATAGTTTATTTGAATTAAGCATGTACTTTCTTTCTTGAAAGTACAGATAATTCTCATGTTCTTTACACTTAATTAAAGAAATCTTGTTGTAATGTTGTGCTTCATTGTGAAGCACTTCAATTATCTGAACTGCGAATTTGTCATTGATTTCAACTTACTTTCACAATGTCTGAGTGAGAATGTCAGCAGAATCTTCATCAAGATTCAGAATGTCTTGATCTAGCTGAGACTTGATGTTTTCAATGTTGAATTCTTTGATTTCTAGATTCATAAAAGCTAGAATTTGCAAAAATGTTGAGATAATTGAAAACAGATGTAACTGAACTGAATCTAGAGTAATGATTTGTAACTGAAGCTTCATGACTTTGATGTTAAAGACATCAAGAATAAGATTTTTAATAATATCAAGATTTAAAACATAAGTTTTCAGAATTGTCTGATGTTGATATTGATGTCAAGAATTGAATATATTTTTCTCTTTAAAAAGATCTTTTGAGTGACGTGTCAAAGCATTCAATTTATCATTGATCTTGTCAAAATAATAAGCGATGTGATAGTTGAATCTAGATAGAAACTCACTTCAATGAGCTTAATGATGACTCAACTGCTTAATTGACATGAAATACTCAAGATTTTTATGATTTGTGATTATCTTAACAAAGTAAATAAAGTCTTCAAACTCTGATCATCATTTCTTGAAAGTACAAACAATAATCATGAATTCTTTATTATAAATCTCGTAGTTACACTCAATTGAATTATGCTTCTTTAAAAAGTAAGTGACTGAATGAAGAATCTTGTTCTCATCATATTAAAAGAGAATATTTTCAAACACATAGTTTGAAGCATTAATTTCTATCACAATCTTGTGATTTGAATTATAATGACAAAGAATAATCTTGAAAGTGAAGACTTTCTTAAAAGTGTTGAATGCAATCTGACATTTCTGAGATCAGACAAAGAGTACATCTTTTCTGATGAGACAAGTGAGCGAGATAGCTATTCTACTATAGTCATAGATGAATCTTCTATAGAAGTTCGCGAAATCTAGAAAACTTTGAACATCTTTAACGTTAATCAGAATGAGTCAGTTGATAATGATGTTTATCTTAGAAGAATTCATCTTAATCTTTTCAATAATGATTATCAATTCTAGATACAAGACTTAAGTGATGTGAAACTTACATTTAATTATATTTATCTGAAGATCTGCTTCTTGCAGCTTTCACAGAATAAGTTTGACATAAATCTTGTGCTCAAGTTCATTGTTGAAATAGATCAAGATGTCATTTAGATAAGTTGTATAAAACTTATTTAAATGTTTGCAAAAAGTATTGTTGATGTACTTCTGAAATGAGACAGACTCATTACATAAATTAAAGAGCATGACTAGATACTTGAATAATTTAAATTAAGTGCAAAAGACGATGAAAGCTTCATTTTCTTCTTTGATTTGAAGTTGATTGAATGCAAAGATGATATTCAGCTTAATAAAGATTTTAGCTCAACTTAAATGATTCAGCGTTTCTGAGATCAGAAACAGAGAATATTAATTCTTGATTGTGATAGCGTTCAGATCTTAATAGTTCACGCAGAAGCAAAGTTCTTCTTCAAGTTTCTTAATGAAGAGAATAGAGATGATTGTCTGAAAGCAACTGACTTGAATGAAATCTTTGCTCAGATTTTCATTCAGATAACGATGAAGTTCTAGAATTTCATCACGACTCATGTTGTACAAAGCAAAGACTGAGAGTTAAGCATCTTCTTTAAGATGTATGACATGATCATGAGCTTAATGCAAAGACAAGATATCGACGTTTTTCTTAAAGAAAACATTTAAAAACTCAAAATATTTAAACAATAAAATTGTGACTGAATCAACGTTCTTACTTTGTTAATAAACTTCAAGATCTTCTTGTGTCGTGAATGCAGTCAAATAAAATTTCTTTTTCATTTAATGAAGATTCAAACAATGATTCTTATCATACATACTGTCTTGAGAGTGAAATGAGAACTGAGCAAGAGTTGAACTGTTCTTTGAATGAACAGTCAAAGTTATGTGACGCGATTTTGACTCATTAAAGTCTAGACTAGAAAACGAGATTGACTCAAGATTCAAAAAGACATTGATTTTCTTTAAAGTGATGTTAAACACTTTAATGTTTTTGACATGAGCAGCATGATCAAAGCTTCAAACTTTCAACTCAACTATGTCAAGTTGTATAAAAGATTGATTAAATTGATCTGCTTGAGAAACAATAAAAGTTTTAAAGAAGAAAGAATTTCAACACTTGATTTTTGATGAGTATTCTTTTTGAATGACTTGAAAAATATAACTAAAAGCTTCTTGTTTCAGATGAAAGACAAGACTGAACGAGATTTGTTTCTTGTGAATGAGCTGAGTATTAGTTGACTTTTTATAAGCAAATGAAGAGTTATATTGCTTCTTGTGAGCAAATGAGAAACTGAGTTGCTTCTTGCAAGTGAATTGAGAACTGAATTGCTTCTTGTGAGTGAACTGAAAACTGAGTTACTTCTTTCAAGTGAATAAAGAATTGAGTTGCTTCTTGCAAGTGAACTGAAAACTGAGTTACTTCTTATGAGTAATCTGTAGACTGAATTGCTTCTTGTGAGTGAATTGAGAGCGAGACTGAGAAGAAGCTACTTTGTTAACTTCGAACGAGAAATTTTCTTCTTATTGATTAAAATCATAGATCTTGACGAAAAATGAGCAATAATGATTAAAACAAAAAAAGAAAAACAAGATGAGAATATTATGCTCAAAATTGACATCAATGACGTGATGATGAAGTCATGACAGATTCATGATGATGAAGTACTGACTTAATTCAATGATATAAAAGAATAGTCTTTTGATGTATTCATTGAAAATCATTGTGATTTCAACAATATAAGTAATGTCATTGATTAAAACAACTTGATCATCAAATTCTTGAAGTCTGTAAGAGTGAGTTAATTGATGCAAGAAAAGATGATGTTGTTACACAAAGAATTTATTCATAAAAACATAAGCAAAGACTTCACTATCAATCAAAGTAAGAGTGAGAACTTTAGATTGAGTTTGATGTAAAATACAGAATACTATCATGTGACTATCTTTGAATGTTAAATTGAATTCAAAGAGTTTCAAGACAGATTTAGCAGAAAACTTTCTATATGATTGAAGTGAGAGTGAGAAGATTGAGACTAGTAGACAAGATGATATGTATACAGATCTCTGAGCGTGACTTAGCTTAAAGACTAAACTTTTCTTGCAGACAGCGAGACTTCTTCATTTATACTGATGATGTTACTATCGTAGACGTTCATGATATGCAGAGTGAAGAACTTTTTATTTGAGCATTCTTTAGCAATTTTGTTCAAATGTTACAACTTGTAGTAGTAGCACAACTTTCACTTGTTGCAGATTTTCTTGATTTCAGAAACGATTGAAGTCTTATCTTGAATGATGATAATGACAAAGTTTAGATTTATTGACTCATTAAAAGATGAGAAAGAAAGAGATGAAGATACTGTCAAAACAACAGTCACAAAAATAATGATCTTTGAATTCAAAGAATTACTAGTTGATACAAAAATGTTCTTAACTTTGATGAACAAGATGATAATCAAGATGAAGTGAGATTAATGATGCTTAAGCTGTTAAAGCTCTTCATCAATGTCAGAAAATGCTTGAACTCATTAATGAAAGATGAATGATTGAATTTCATCGAAATTTCGTTAGAAGTGTTAAAGATCAGCATAAAGTGAGTCATATGAGTGTCATTTAACTAATAAATAAATGCTAAGAAAGAAAAGTAGCTACAGAAAAGAACTCAATTCTTATATGTGCATTTCTCAGCTCTGTGCTAAACTTGAAAGAATTGATGTCTTACACATATGAACACAGAGACTCAATAACATCACATCTAGCTCAGATTCTCGCTAGACTCGATTAGAATGAAATCAAGATGAAGACTAGTCGTAGAATAAACAAAGACTAAAATCATAACATTACTTTCTTTTCTTGACTATTCATGTTTGCATGAATGTTGTTTCTAATACAATTTTCTTGAATATTTGATATGAAAGTCATTAATCATTTCTTGAGCATTCATAAACTCATTATCGTCAGCGTTATATCAGTTGAGATCGTTGTCATAGCTCTTTCATTTAACTTTATATTGAAGTCGTCTTCTGTAGCATCGAAAGTTCAATATATCATCGATTTTTCATTCATCTTCATCGTTTATCACTATTGACTTCGAAAATTCATTCTTTTGATCAGACAGAGAGTCATTGACGGCAGAATGAAGAAGATTTGAATGAAACACGTCGTGTATATGCATAATGTCTGATAGTTTCAATTTATAGAATGAGTCAACAAAGTTGATGATTTAAAATGAATCAAGCATTTTGTCATTCAGCTTTTTGAAAGATCTTGCTGTAATGATGTTTCGTTCATTCAAAAACATCTTTGATTTAATCTTGTAATTGACTTTCTTTCTATACTTGTTAGCTTAATTCATCATTTGCTCTCATGTTTTGATCAAAGCTTCGCGAGCGAAGATCAATGTTTTATTCATGTGATCAAATATATTCTTGACTCAATTGATCTGCAAGCGTTCGCAAGTGCTTTCATACTCGATGATGTCAGAATCGAAGCTCATACGAGAATGAAAGCTCTTGTTCATGAAGAAGAGAATCAAGAAGATGACTTAGAACAAGATGTTATTGTTAACAAACTCGATCATGAATAGTCACTTGAATTAGTCGTTCTGCATGTATGAACAGAAGAAACGCAGATAGCGTTTGACGTTCTGATTGACTCATTCGCTTTGATCGTTGATCTGAGAATGATAGATGATGAACAATCAAAGAGAAATGCTCAGTCGTTTACAAAGAAACTTTTATAGAATAGAGATGAATTGTGTATTTCTATCAGATACAATGAAGCTGAATAGATCATGAGTTTAATATACTCATTGAATCAACATTTTCACTGTTCTTTCGATTATGATTTCTTCATCATTAATGATGCAAGAAATATAATGTCTTTCTTTTAATAATCTGCAGATGACAGTCAGAATAGCGTTGTAGTCGAATGAATCAGATAGATTGATAATGAAGTTCATTGCTATGTCTTGTCATCGCTGTTCAGATATCAATAAAGATTGAAGCAAGTCATTTGATTTATTTCTAGATGTTTTTGATCGTTGACAAACATAACAGTTTCAAATATATCAATTTACTGTCTTTCACATGAATAATCAATAGTAGTTTCATTTAATGATCTTTATCGTTCTAAGAATATCAAGATGATTTATTGAGAATTGATCGTGCATCTCACGAATCAGATTCATTTGCAGAAGTTCATTGAACAAGACTCATAGCTGACTATCTTTGTATAAGATTTTATTCTGAACTCAACAATTCTTCAGCTTGATGTCTTTGCATTGTGCTTCGTTTCTGATCTTTGCTTCACGAAGTAGAATACAATTCTCGTCGATTTCATTTACGTCAAGAACTTGTTTATAGATTGACTCGCTGACATTCTTCTCTAGATCAGCAATCTTCATTTGATTTGACATCAGAATAATGATTCATTGATAGTAAACGCGTTCATTATCGAAATTTCTGAGTACGAAGTCAGCTTGACGAGTTAATGCATCGATCTTAATGTTCTGTTTATCAGATCAATACATTATCTTGAAGTTGAAATCAGCTAGCTTTTGTATTCAGCGCATCTGATGTCTGCTCAGCTCTTTGTCTTTCATCAATGAAGTGAGTGCTTAATGATCGATGAACATCTTGATAGAAATGTTAGTTAACTTCAGTTTGAATCATCAATGCTCAAATGCTCAAATGATGATCAGCAGTTTCTTATCATATATTTCGTAGTTGCACTCAGCAGAAGACATGTTCTTGCTATAGAAAGCAATTGAATGTAGTACTTCTTCGTCATTATATTGAGAGAGAACTTTGTCGTTTACGTAGTTGAATGAGTCAGTTTTCAGAATAGTTTCACAAGTCTGATCAAAGTGACAAAGTATAAAAGTCTCAGTCATACATTTCTTCATGTGATTGAATGCAGTCTGACAAGTCTCATTTCATTTAAATATGATCTTCTTTTAAGTAAGTTGAATCATTGAACGAACAATCTTCGAAAAGTTCTTGATAAAGCGTTAATAGAAGTTGCAGAAGTCAATGAATGACTGAATCTGAGTGAGATTATTGAGAATAGATCATTTCACTACTGCTTGTATCTTTCGTGAATTCATCTTCAGTTCTTCAATGAATATCAATAGTTCTAGAAAGATGATCTCTTGAACATGAAACTCACATTTGTTTATGTTCATCTGTAGATCAGCTTCTCATAGTTTATTTAAGATCAATCATACATGTCGCTTGTGTTTCTTCAAGATCTTGCTGTAAATGATAATGTCATTTAGATAGATTTAATAAAACTGATGAAGATATTCAAACAGTACGTCGTTCATATAATGTTGATAGAATGTCAATTCATTGATTAATTTGAAGAGCATTACATGATATTTGTATGAGTCAAAGAAAGTGATAAAGATAGTCAAATCTTCGTTATCTGAGTGCATTTGCAGTTTATTGAACGCGACAATGATGTTTAATTGAGTCAGATATTTGCTTTCTTGTATTCAAGCGAGAATCTCGTCGATCAATGGCAAAGAATAGTGATTTCGTTTGATCAAAGTATTAAGCTTTCTATAATCAACGCAGAAACGCAAACTATCGTCTTTCTTTTCGATGAACAAGATGAGTGAGATGTATGAAGCGAAGCTAAAGAAAATGAATTCTTTGTTCAAATGTTTAATCAAATACTTCTTTATCTTCTAAAGCTTGTGATTGAACATCTAATACAGTCTGCTTCGAGAAAACATTTTCTCGTCAATCAACTCAATCTTGTGATCGTAGAAACAATGAGATGATAGCTGATCAATCATTGTTCGATTGAACACGTCTAGATAGTTGTGATATTCAGAGAAAAGCTTGATCTTAATCTGCTTGAGAGTCTCAACGTGTGAAAGCTCATGTAGATTCACTTCTTCAGACTTGTTTTCAACTGTAGTTATGAGTTGATCGATTTTCAAGACAATAACAGCAAAGATCTTGATATCTGATCGTTTGACTAATATTTTATAAATCGCTGTTTCTATCATTGATATGTTCATTGAACTAGAAGCTGATTTCAGACTGAACGTTGATTTAGAGTTAACGCTAGGCAAAACTGCGTCGAATGATTTTGACTGTTCAACTGACTTCTCTTTGAACTGACTGAAAGAGAGTGTAACAAAGATAGTAAATCTCTTCAAAATATGAGTAGAAGTCAAGCTTTTCTGTTTCAAGATTGTTCTATGACTTGAGAGTAGAACAATCAATTTCGAAATAGAAGAATTGAAATTTGAAAATTGAAGAGAATCAATTTGCATATTTATTACTAGATTGATCTTGTTTATTCATGTTTTTTCAAGAATTATTTGATGTTGATCTAATTGAGTGATCAACATAGAATTAATTTCAATCATATGATTCTGAACAGTCAGATTCAAATAAATGACATGAGTAATGAGCTTTTTTGCATAATGATCATCAAATTCTCGTATTGACTTTGCTTTGATCAAAGTCAGAGATTTGATTTGCAACTGATCATAAACAATCTGCGCGATTACTTCATCAATGAACGAATAGTCAGTAGCTTCAATATCAATCAATGACTTCAATAAGTAACTAATTTCATTGCTAGATAGTATACATTCAGTGATCAAAGATTCAGAAGCAAAAGAATCATCTGACATGCTCATCATTGAAGAAATTAACACATCTTTCATCACGTCTTTGATGAAAGTCTCTAGTTTTTTGCCTCGTTATTCTTGAAGAAGAAAGTCATTTTCTCATTCTCTTTATTTTTTGAAATTATGATTTCATGTAGACGAGAAATGAAGACATGAAATGCTGAAGTGTTAATCTTGTTCTGAGAACAGTTCTTGAATAAGTGATCTGAGATCTTGCAAATATAGCAAACGATAGATAATCTGACTGACTCAGATGTAGAAAAGATAGTCGACTTGATATATTTGATTATCGAAGTCATCATTGCTGACAGAGAAGTAGCGCACTTTTCAGATGCAACGATAACTTTGACGATAATCATGTAACGTTCGCTTCAAAGCTGATAATTGACTCACTGTCTATTATTCATACTTTGAAGAAAGCTCTTGAGATGATGTAGAGTGATAAAATCTTTCAAGCAAATTGATAAAGCATCTTGCAAGCAATTGTTGATTTTATTCTGAAGATCATTCATCAATGTGCAATTCTCGTAGTCTAAATAGTTAAATAACTTCATGAATTCAAAGTAGAAGACGTTGAAAGACTTGTTCAACTGTCTCAGAGCATTGTACTTGCAACAACACTTTTGATTCTTATTCTGATCATCGTAAATTGACTTCAGATGCTTGAATAGCTCATAGATTGAGATGTATGAGTGAGATGCATCATGATGACATCAAGCGAAGATTTGTTTCGCTGCGTCATCTTCTAGCCTATATATCATATAAACAATACAGATATTTTCAGTATGAAAGTGATCTGCATTTGCTTCAAGCTTGTCATCAATCTTGACTCTTCAACTGTTTCATGTTAATTCAACATCTTCATTGATGAAGATAAATAAATTCAAAAACTTGTAAAACTTGTGATGATCATTGTTGAGTAAGATGAATGACTTTCATCAAGAAAGATTCTCGATAAAAGCTCGTGACTTGATATCTTGTTGTTTCAAAATAGTTTGAGACTCAGCGAGCTCAGTGAGTTGATAAGAAAGAAGATCATTGACGACAGAACACTTTGCTTCTTTGAGCTTCTTTTTGAGACTCAATACTTTCACTCGTAGTCAAGTGATAGTTTCTTTCTGAATGTTTATTGTCATTTGATTGACTTTTAGCTCATTCAGTCTCTTGATATGCTCAACTTGTAGATCGATTCACTGCTCATTCAGTTTCAAAGTCATGTTTTGTTGATCTCTTAGCTTGATCAACATCTTGATGATCTCATTCAACTGATTATGAGCTCATTGACGAAGTTGTTGACTCGTGTTAATGTCTCATGAGATAGTGACATTCTGAGATTTAGCTGAGACATTGAAAGAAATAATGAAAACGCGTCTGCTAGCAATGCTTCTAAGCAGACAAGCTGTTTGTAACTCGACTGGTTCGAAGTCGTGTGTCATTGTAAGAAAGATAGATAGATAAATTTAAGTAAATTTGATGAAAGTAATTCAAAGAATCTCTTGCGAATTTTCTAAATAAACGAAGTAGGTTATTTCGTATCGTCTACACGTTGATAGCAGAATAGTTGGTTAGCATTTATCTACTATTAGAAGTTAGCATAAAGTGAGTCATATGAGTGTCATTTAACTAATAGATAAATGCTAAGAAAGAAAAGTAGCTACAGAAAAGAACTTGATTCTTATATGTGCGTTTCTCAGCTCTGTGCTGAGCTTAAAAGAGTTGACGTCTTACACATATGAATGCAGAGACTTGATGACATCACATCTAGCTCAAATTTTCGCTAGATTCAATTAGAATGAAATCAAGACGAAGACTAGTCGTAGAATAAACGAAGACTAGAATTGTAACAAGAAGAAAGTGATGACTTGAGTGAAATAATTGACATTACGCTTCAGACAGTCAATTAATGAGAAATCTTTCATCAAAGAACATTTTTTCTTTTGATAAAAAAGATTGTAGTAATTAACAAAGTTATTCATGTCTTGCTTCAGAGTTTCATGAAAATATAAACGAGCATCTTCTGTCTTGAAAGAATTTTCGCAGTAATGACACAATTTATGTCATCAATCTGCGAAGATGAAAATGATACAAAGATTATTAACTCAATATTGATTCATTAGATTGTAAACCTTCTTATTTATGATGAGTCATGACTCAACATAAATAATCTTGACTTGATGAGAGAAATAATGATCATCATTCATATTCATGCATTGTATCAAACTCTGCTTTCATGCATTCAATCAATTTTTGTCTCTCTCATACTTAAATATGTTAAGAAGTTTCTTGAATTTAGAAGTAATGATGACAGTAACAAAGTTCGCAGAGAGATGAATGATGAAAGAAGATTGATTATTCAAGATTTGTACAATGATCTGAGCTATCATCATGAGAAACTGAGAATTCAACTTTATATAAATTGAAGAACTGAAAATGATGAATGAAGACAAGATGATAACATTATGTTGTTGAACTTGATTTTGAAGCTCTTGCATTACGCGAAAGATCTCAACTGAAATTTCAATCATACTTTGAGTGAACTGTTCAACAGCATGCTCATTGTCGATTGAGAAATTGTGAGATGACTTCATTTAAGTGAGAGAATAACTAGATGAGATTTCAACGTATGAAAATGTTGCAGAAAGTGTAAATCTTTCGTAATGTCAGAAACTGAGCTAGACTAGAGATACTATCAATATAAAAGACTGATATTATTATTACTTTGATAGAATTTAGATATAAGACAATACATCAGATAATGTACAAAATGAAAGACAAAAAGTGAAAGAAAAGAATGAAAGCTCAACTTTTATATACATGAATCAAACAGAATCACAAAGAAACTTCGATTAAATTCAGAAGAGACTATATTTGCAGCTCAGCAGATGTGATTCAATTTTATTGACTTTCTTCTGAATTTAATCGAAGATTCGATGAATCAAAGCATAAACATGACTCAGCAGTACGTGAATGCATTGCAACATTCAGATAAAATGATATGAACATTTGCAGCTCATTTGAGCATTCTGAAACATCAACTTTCGTTGTATAATGTTGAGCATAAGTAAACTGATTGCGTCAAGTCGAGTATTTGAGTTCAAGTTGAATACTCAATTCGAAAAGTGTTGAGTTGAGTTGAAATTTTTTTGAAAAAGTGTCGAGTTGAATTGAGAAGTTGAACTCAAGCACTTGAATTGAATTGAGAAGCTTGACTCAACAACTCGACTCAAAAATTCGACTTGACTCGACAAGATATTAGATAGATGTAAATAGCTTGATTGAACAGTCTACATGATTTCTCTTCATGACTTTCTACCATGTTTTCCCGTCATGACTTTCTATCAAAGTCAAACGATCTTCATGTTTTCTCGTCATGTTTCTCGTCATGTTTTTCTTTATGTTTTTCTTTATGTTTTTCTTCATATTTTTCGTTATGACTCTCTATCAAACAATCTTCATGTTTCTTTTTATGACTCTTTATCAAATGATCTTCATGTTTCTCTTTATGACTCTCTATCAAAAGATAATGCAAAAAGGTAATGCAAAAGTCAAAAACCGAAATTTTTTCTATATTTAGCTCTCTTGATGTCAAGCTCAAATTCTTGGCGAATCAAGTTGAATTGACTCAATTCTCAGTCGAATTGAGTCGTGTTGAATTGAAAATATGAGCAATTCGACTCAAGTTGAGTTGAAAATGTGAGCAACTCGACTCGATCTCAATTCAAGTTCAAAATGTCAACTTAAAACTCAACTTGAAGATCAGTTTAAGCATAAGTGAACTCATTTATTCATCAAGTTGAGATCTGAGCTGCGCATGATCATTACTAATGTGCAGTTGATTTCTATCACATGAAATGCATTAATTGATCTTGTCGCTTGATTGAAAACAAATTTGCAAAAAGAACACGTCTTGTCATTGAAATAATCTCAAGATGAAAACTTGCATGATCGAGATAAAATCAACAAGAAGACTCATTCAAAGTGAAAGAAATCTCATTGATTAACTAAACTTGACTTTTCGTCAAAGATAAGCTCACATGCTTCGTCTCATTATAGCAAGAATTTGTTCAACATAACATGCTATACATGCAATCAAAAAAGTTATTACTTTATTGATTGTAAAGACGAAAAGATCAAGAATAGATCAAAAGAATCTGATGCAAATCGAGTATTCATTGATTCAATGTCACATATGAGTTGTCTCAAGATTTCAAGAAAAGATAAACTTTCAATAAATGCTTTAAATTGTTGAGAGAAAAACAAGAAGTTTTATTTGTAAAGATTCTTATATATAAAGAGCACGTAATTCAAAGAGATCAGAAGATAGAAACGAAGATTCACATAAATATCAATGTTAAGATGAACGTGATTAATTAATGTTTTATTATCGAGCAGAGTATGTCATTACTAAACATTAATCTTTCAAGATTTATCTGAATGAACAATCAAAATGTTTATTGTTATGACGTTTATAAGATGTGTTATCAATTGAGAGACAGTTGAAACATAGAGAAAAAAGATATAAGTATCTTTTATGCTATTGACAAGAAAGAATCTTCTCTGATTCTGAGTATGTTGAATATGCAATTCAAGTGTATTCAAATAAACATGATTGCAAGAACATGATGTTTTGACGTGAATGAGCACGCATTTAAGTTGTTCTTTGCACAAGCATTTATGAAAGTTTTACAAGATGAGTTTACTGTGTATGCTCTTGTCATGATCAACTTCGTCAAAGAGTCAATCATTGAACATCAAGTGAAAGCAATGAATAACGTGATGAGTTGTATCACAAATGCGCTTGAAACGCAAACTTTACTTGTTGAATTGAAAGAGTACGAAGATGTATTCTCAACAGAAAGTGCAGGCAAACTGTCTTTGCATAAAGATCACGATCATGCAATCGAAATCACTGCAAAATTATTGTATGAATCGTTGTATAATCTGTTGAACGCAGAGTTAACGACTCTGAGACAGTATTTAGATGATGTCTTAGCGAAAGAATGAATTAAGCACTTCGTCAGCTCAATTGACGCGTCTATTCTATTTATTTTCAAAAAGAATGATAGTTTTCATTTATGCATGAACTATTGAAATCTGAATAAAATCACTGTCAAAAATCGTCATTCACTGTCTTTAATTAGTAAAACTTTAAACAGACTCAATAAAGTCAAGCAGTTCACTAAGTTAAATCTAAAGAACGCTTATTATTGTCTCAGAATTTGACGTGAAAATAAGTGAAAGATGATGTTTTGTACTCATTACGATCACTTTGAATATATGATTATGTCGTTTAATTTAATCAATGCATTTGTCATCTTTCAGACTTATATTAATAAGACTCTGACAAAGCTTTTAAATAACTTTTGTGTTGTTTATCTGAACAACATTCTAATCTTCTTCGTGAAGAAGACTGATCACATAAATCACGTGAAGCAGATTCTTAAGAGATTAAGAAAGTGCAAGCTATATGCTAGCTTGAAGAAGTGTGAATTCTTCATCATTAAAGTGAACTTTCTAGAATTTGTCATATTCATTGAAAGTGTTTTGATAAATTCAAGTAGAATAAACATCATCAAAACATGATTTAAATCGAAGATGTATTGAGAAATACAAGTTTTTCTGAGATTCATCAATTTCTATCAACATTTTATACATCACTACTCTCAGATAGCAAAGCTTTCAACAGAACTGCTGAAAGATAGTGTAAAAGATGTAAAAATGAACTCATTTATATGATTAAATGAAGCGAAACAAGCTTTTAATCAGCTTCGCGACGTCTTTATGAGAGCATCTATACTAAGACACTTTGATTCAAAGCAACATATACACATCGAGATCAATGCATTCAATTATGCAGTCGCGAGTATTTTGTCTCAGTCAAATAACAAAGATCAGTGACATTTAATTGCATTCTGATTCAGAATGATGATAAATGTTGAAAGAAATTATGAAATACATGATCAGAAACTTTTAATCATAGTAGCAATGTTTAAACATTGATGACACTATGTGAAAGATAGTTATCATACTGTCAAAGTTCTGACTAATCATAATAATCTGAAGAGTTTTATAAACGTTCAAGAGCTAAACGAAAGACAAGTCAGATGAGTCATGAGATTGTTGATCTGCAACTTTGAAATAGTACATAGATCAGAAAAGACAAATTCAATCAATGCATCATCAAGATAATTTGACTATAAGAATGAGAACATCTTTGCGAATCATTTGCTGTTCACTCTGCAGCGAAAGCTGACGAGAATAGAAAGCTTAAATAACTTTGTATTCGTAGCGATCAGAGAACTATACTATATACAAGTGATTAACGATGTTGAGAAGATGTTCGTTCACAGTGTCAGTGAAGAAAGATATTCAGCGAAACATGTTGAAAGCAAATTGCAAGATGAAATCTACTGTACACGAATGATTAACGAAGTCAAGAAGATATTTATTCACAGTGTCAGTGAAAACATGAGTACGTGTTCAGCAATGCATGTCAGAAGTATGCTGCTGAGAATCATGACTTTAGCAGTGCAAGAAATGCATCTAGATGAATACATTTTTCAAGAAATAGAATTTCTCAATTCAAATCAACAATTTCGAAAAGTACAGACGTTGAAACGTCAGCTCATAAAGATTGCAACGTAGCTGAGAAACAGCTTAATTCTGTTGCTGAAATTGTTAATTGCAAACAACTCATTTCACGTGCAATTGTCAAAGTATTGACAATTCATAAAACAACATACAACTCTAATAGTAAATTTGTAGTTAAGCTCATCAAGATCTTACAGCAAGAAGACGAATTTGCTGTAAAGTTAAAAGCAAATGAGATAATGAGTATATGAAAGAATGACGTTGAAGCTTAAACATTGAATAATTAAGAAATGATAAAGTACAATGAATCATTATATGTTTCAGAAGATCTTTCTGTCAGAGAAAAGTTATTGAAACGTCATCATGATGATTTGTTAGCAAGACATTTTGATGCTGACAAGATCAGCGAGCTATTAGATGACAAATATTACTGAAAAAGTATGATCAAGAATGTCAAAAAGTATAAAAATACTTGTGACATTTGTCAGAGAGTAAAGATGAAACGTCATTTATCATATGATGAGTTAAGATCATTACTTCGACTCACAAATTTCTGAAAAGAAATCACTATGAATTTCATAACAGATCTGTCGTCTAGTAAATAAAAAAAAGTCATGTATGACTTGATTCTTGTGATAGTTGATCACTACATGAAGATGACGCGTTATCTGTTTACGAAGAAAACTCTGACTGTCATAAAGTTAACAGAGTTGTTCTTTAAGAAAATTACTTTAAGATATGAGATCTCAAATAATATAATCATCGATAGAAATAGTTTATTTATCAATGCGTTCTGATCAGAAGTCTGTTTTCACATGAAGATGAAAGAATGACTAAGCATCATCTTTCATTCGCAAACAGATGATCAGACAGAATGATAGAATCAAATGCTGAAACATTATTTAAGAGTGTATTGTTTCAAAAAGCAAAACGACTGAGTTATGCTTCTACTCATAGTTGAGTTCGTGTATCATCAGACGAAGCATGCTTCGTTGAGCTGTAGTTTCTTTAAAGTCATGTATGATTACAAATTAATCTTTGACATACACATCAAGAATGATGCTATGAAAGAAGAAATGTCAGCAGCAAAAGAATGCGTTGAAATGCTGCAAGATGTGCAAAACACGTTGATGCAATGATGATAAAATGCGATCAATGCTCAGACAAAGTACTATAATCAAAAACATAAGTTTAAGTTCTTTAATGTTAATGATTTAATCATGCTATCAGCAAAAAATCTGAAGCAGAAGAAGTTGAGCAAGAAGTTATCAAATAAGATGATAGAGTTCTTTCATATACAAGAACTCATAGACAAGCAAATGTATTGTCTTAATCTTTTAATCATTTATAAAGTTCATTTTGTCTTTCATGTATTTCTTTTAAAGTCGTATAATCGTAGGCTAAACGATGATTCTATACTCGATTATTTCATACTTAAGCTTATTGATGATGAGCAAGAATGAGAGATAGAAAAGATTCTACAGAAGCGAAAAAGAAAGAAAATCTTATATTATAAGATACAATAAAAAGAATATTTCATTGAATATAATCAATGAATATCGAGCGAAGATATGAAAGATGTCTCGAAGCTTATAGAAGCTTTTGAAACAAGGCTGAAACATGAGCGAAAAGCATAATCACTCATTTTCAAGCATAAATTCTGTCAGAATCATGTCTAAATGATACAATCAATAAAGATCAGAGTTGATAGTGCTTGATCTTTAGAGATAACTATAACTGAATATTAAGAATACAAAAGAAGATTGATATAAGAACTTTTATTTATGTAATGTTCAGAGACTGCGCTAGACTCAAAAGAAATATGTTTGTGACACAAGAAGAATGTGATGTAGATGAACAAGATGTTGATGAAAGAAAAGAATATTAAGAAAGAAAAAAGTGTTAAGTCATATCTGAGTTATATCTGAGTCATATCTGAGTCAAACCTGACTAGCTCGCTGATTAGCTTTAATCATTACGCAGAGAACTTGCTAGCGTTCACTGCGAATTGATTAAAACTTCAGTCTTGTTCAGTCTTAATACGCTCGTAACATTACTTTCTTCTTCGAAAATTCATGTTTGCATGAATGTAGTTCATTTGCTCACTTTTGTTGATAGTTATTTCAATATTTAGCGCGATTTGTTTGAATATAGCTTATGAAATTCGTTCAAAACTTTCGCTGAGTCATCAAATTTCTCTTTATCAACATAGTATCATTCATTGTTTCTATCTAGATTTGTTCATTTGACTTTGTACTGTATTCAATCTTGATAGCATCTGAAGTTCAATATATCATCTATCTTTCAGTGTTCATCATCTTTGATAGTGATTGATCTGAGTGATTCTGAATGCTGTTCTGATAGAAAATCTTCTGAATACAGTTGCAGTAGCTTCAAGCTGAACATTGAATGCAGATGCTTCACGCTGATTGATAGACAAAGATGATAGAAGATACTCACTTTGACAGTGATTTGATAGAGATTTAACTGTTTGTCTTTCAAATCTTTGCAGAGTCTCGTTGTCTTGACGTTTCTAAAAGATAGTCAAACTCAGTCATCTACTTTATAAATGACGTTTCATTTATGTTTATTGATCTGAACTTCAATGATCAGCTTCGTCTTTTTCAATTGTTGATGATCGAAGTTCAGTAACTCTTTCATTCAAATGACAATATTGTCTGCTTTTCTAGCTTCAAGTCGTTCATGAGTTGTTTCATAGTCAGTCGTATCTGAATCAAAACTCATTTGAAGGTGAAATTCTTTATTGAAGTAGAAGAAAGTCATTGAAGTAATCAAGAAGATATTGAAATTGTCACTGAACTTTATCATAGATATTCATTTGACTCAGTCGTTCTGCATGTAATTGCAGTAGATTCTAAGTTCGCGTTCAACGTCTTGATTGACTTGTTTCGATTGATCATTGATCTCAGAATGATAGACTGTGAATAGACTAGCTGTGATTTTCAGTCGCTTGCAAAGACTTTTTCACATAGTCAATATAAATTGAGAGTCTCTGTTCGAAACAATAGAACTGAATAAATTATGCAGTTGATAAACGTTTTATAGCATGATTTAAATTGTTTCTTCAACTGAGATGTCATTATCTTCTTAATGACAGAAAACATAGTGATGTTTTTTGATGAGACAACATATGATTATGCAAATGACGTAATAGTCTTCTGACAGAGATAGTTCAGTGATGAAGTTCATAACTATATCTTTTCAGCGTTTCTGTGAAATCGAAAGAGAATGATGAAGTTCATTGATGCTATCTTTAGAGACTTTGCTTCGCTGACAAGCATGACAGTTTTGAATGTATCATCAAATAGTAGCTTGATGATCTGATCAATAGTAGAAACGCTGAACTAGATCAATAATTCGTTTATTGTTGAAGTGAAAGATTAAAGATTGATCATGCACTTCTTGTAGTAATTTCGTGTGCATGTTTTCAGAAACTCACAGTAGATCTTTTCTAAATAAAACGTCGTTAATGATTTCGCAGTTCTTCAGTTTAGTGATATAAAATTTGAGCTTGTTTTCGTTCATAGCTTGTCTATATTTGCTGCAGAACTCATCTGTTTGATTGATCATTCATACTCGTTGATAGAGATTTGCTTTTGATTCAATAAATAGAACATTGACTTTATCAAAAGTCAGAATAGTCTGAAAACAATCTTCAAGATGTTGAGCTGATTTCAAGACATTCACTAGAAACATTCTGATTAAAGCATTGACTTTAGTGTTTACTTTGCCTGATCTAAAGATGATTTGAAAGTTAAACTTCAATAGAATGTTCAGATAGTTGACTTGTCATTGACTCAACTGTTTATTTTTCATGAAGATTTTTAAAGTCTGATGATCAATGAACATCTGAATGAGTAGTTCAGTGCATTTCAGCTCGAATCATCAATGTTTGAAGCATTGAACAATGATTAGCAATTTCTTGTCATAGATGTGATAATTGATTTCAGCAAGAATCATGCTTTTGCTGTAGAAAATCATCGAATGAAGAACACTTTCATCATTGTACTGAGATAGTATTTCATCTTTTACATAGTTTAAAGCATCAATCTTCAGAATAGCTTGTTGTTTGAGATCAAAGTGACGAAGTACTAAGATTGAGCTGACTTATTTCTTTAAATTGTCAAAGACTTAAACACAGATTTCATTTCAAACAAAAGACGTGTTCTTTCTAGTCAGCTGAATGAATAATTTGACTAGCTTCAAGAAGTTTTTAATGAAACGATGATAGAAGTTAACAAATCTCATGAAGTTCTGAATTTTTTTTAGATTGATCAAAGTGATTCAGCTGACTATGACTGTCACTTTGCTGAAATTCATACGAAGATTTAGTTCTGATACAATGATTTCTAGAAAGACAGTCTCTTCTACATTGAATTTGCACTTTCGAATATTCATCTGCAGTTCAGCTTCACGTAGTTGACTTAATACTAGTTTGAAGTGATCTCTATGTTTCTTTCTCATTTTGCTATAGATGAGAATGTCATCTAAATAAACTTGACAAAAGTCGTTCAGAAAGTCTCATAAAATGTCATTCATATATTGCTGAAAGAAAATCAATTCATTAGTCAGTTTAAATGATAGTATCTTGTATTTATATGCTTCTAAAGCAGTGATAAAAGTGATGTAATTCTCATTATCAAGATGCATTTGAAGTTTGTTAAACGCTGATATGATGTTCAATCTAGTCAGATGCTTGCAATTCATTATTTTATCAATGATCTCATCTATCAACGATAGAAAATATCAATTTCTTTTGAAAATAATATTTAGCTTTTAATAGTTCACGCAAAATCGAAGATCTTCATTTGCTTTAAGAATGAAAAAAATGAGAAAAGAATAAAGAGTCTGATTGAGAGTGATGAATTTCTTTGACAAATTCTCGTTTAAATACTTCTTTACTTTCAGAAGTTTGACAGAAAACATTCAATAGACTCAACAGTAAAAGAACATTGAATCATTGATGAGTTCAATTTTATGATCATAGAAGCAATAAGAAAACAGTTTATTTGATTGAGCTCGATCAAAAACATCTAGAAACTCATGATATTTCAATGACAGCTTTGCTTTAATATCTTGCAAATTTTGAGTCGTTTCATTGATTGAAGAGACGTTTAAAGCGTTTAAATTGCACTGAGTATTGTACGCGATTTTTCTATTGATGTCTATCATGAATAGAGCAAAGACTTCAGTCTGATTCTTCTTTGAACAATTCAACAATGTTTTGAACGAAGCTGTGTTTATGCTTTGAATCAAGAATAACTTTTTCTGAGCAGTGAATGAAATGAGTCGTTTGAGCATCATAGAGATCTTAGTCTGAGTAATTGAAAAAGACGAAGTTGATCACGATTAACTTGAGTGCTTTGAATTGAGAGAAATCGAAAAAATCGAAATAGAAGTATTCAATTAATTCAAAAAAACAATGACGTCGTTTTGCATATTCAATAATATTTCGTTTTTATTTATTCAGAGCTTGCTCAATATGACTTTATGATGATCAATATCAGTTATCAACATTGATACAGTCAATTTCTTATGAATTTTGATGATGAGATTGAACAGAATTTTATGAGTGATGATCTTCTTAAATATTTTCTCGTCATGATCTCTTATTAGCTTCTTTTTTGTCAGTGATATAGATTGAATTTTCAGTTTCTCGCATACTTTATTGACTAGATTAGAATGTATAATCATGTAAATGACTGAATCACTGTCTATTAAAGAACAAAGACTGAAAGATTGATTCTGAGAGATGAGATGAACGTCAATTAGAAACAACTTTTCAAAGTAATTCTCTTTCAATAAAATTTCATCTAGTTTGCACAAAGATATAATCTCTATTTCTTTGATGACTTTTGAAGAGATGACTAGTTTTTTGAATCGAAATTCGAATTGAAATCAAAGCGATCATATTCATTGTTCACTGCATTAATTCTAGTGAGTCAATTAAGACACTCTTTAAAGCTATGATCTGATTTATGACAAATGAAACAGCTTTCAACTAGAATGTCTGCTTCTTTGACGCTAGTTAAAATCGCGTCACGCGTCTTTAGATGATCAGACTTCAAATGATCAACTGATTGAGTGACAACAGTCGCTTTATGAAAGAAAGTCTTAGAAAAATCATTGACGCGTTTGATCTTGTTCTTGATCTCTTGAATGACTTGCTGATCATTATTCAAATGAATCAGATAGAAATAAATTTCTTTTAAAGAATCAGATTGAACTAGTTGATCTACTCAAATAAATTAAAGACAAGAATGTATTTTATCTTTCAAATCAGTGATAAGTTGCTTCTCATAATAGTCTAGATAGAAAGATAAACGTTGAAACTGAGTATAAAATTCATTGAATTTCTTGAATTCTTGAATCAAGTTGTAGAATTCTCTACGAAAGTTGACTTTCTTATTCAAATCATTGAACAACTGAGTTAGCTTTTTCAAAAGATCATCGATGATTTTATAAAGATTAACACAGTCTCGTTCACGTCTAGCTTAAGTGATCTCAGCTGCGTTATCAAATAATCTAGAATGTATATAGCTCAATTTGACTCATTCATTAGAAAAGAGATCAACGTTGATCTCTAGTTTATTCTGAATTTTTCCGTATCAGTTCTTTCAAGTAGAGTTTTTTTCATCAGTAAACAGCGAAGAATCAGATATTTTTTGAAATCTAGAATGCTCAGAGTAAATGAAATCAGAAGAAGTGTTTTCTTTAGCTTGAAGTTTAGTCTTCAACTCTTTGATTTCGTCTTCTTGTTGTTTATTTAACTTGTAGAGTTGATCTGTTTCTTCATTAAGAGCTAAACTTCAAGTCTTTCAGATTTTGTAAAACATGAGAGATATCATCATTTCAGCGAATGATTCGTCATCTTCATGAATGAATGATGCAACACTTAATGATTTCATTCGTGATTTCAATGAATCAGCATCAGAGATTTGAAAGAAATGATTTCGAAATTCTTTGAAATGCTCTTCAGTAAATAAATGACTAAACATGATGAGATTTGTTTGAAAAAAGAGAATTGAACGAATGATAATGCTTGACGATTGAAGAAGAAAGATGTATAAAATGATGTTTAATCTTCAACAAAGAAGATGAGATTTGTTTGTTGATTGATTTGATTAATTTTCTAGCAAACAACGAAGATTCTTTATCGTTGAATTTATTAATCAATTGAATTCTTAAGCAATTCACGAAGATTTTTTATCATGATTCTCATAATCAAGTGAACTTTGCGTACTTAATGAGCAATAAGTAGTCTAGCAATTTAAACAATCTCGTCGTTGATTTTATTCAACTTTCTAGTGTTGTTCTATCTTTCAATTATCGTTGATCATCAGATAAATGAATTTCTTTAAACTCATTCTATCTAGACAAGTATGTTGAATAAGTAATGAGATCAGTATCATGTGATTAACAAATTCTTAATATAATGTCAGAATCATGTCTAGATGATACAATCAATGAAGATCAAAATTGATAGTGCTTGATCTTTAAAGATAGTTATAACTGAATATTAAGAATACAGAAGAAGATTGATACAAGAGCTTTTATTTATGTAATGTTCAGAGACTGCATTAGACTTGAAAGAGATGTGTTTGTGACATGAAAAGAATATGATGTAAATGAACAAGATGTTGGTGAAAGAAAAGAGTGTTGAGAAAGAAAAAAAATGTTGAGTCATATCTGAGTCATATCTGAGTCGTATCTGAGTCATATCTGAGTCAAACCTGACTAGCTCGCTGATTAGTTCTAATCATTACGCAGAGAACTCGCTAGCGTTCACTGCAAATTGATTAAAGCTTCAGCCTTGTTCAGTCTTGATACGCTTGTAACAAATTCATTATTAGAAAAGAAGAATCATTGTATTATGATAGTTTCGCTCTTTAATAAGACGATCACATATGTAAATCAACAGATAGAAGAAAAAAGCGCAAAAATACTCAAACGCACTCGACAAGAAAGCGCAATTATCACGACATAATCACATCAACTTCATCAGTTATCTTTCGCAGAAGACGTAATCACAGTCTTCTTCTTCTCACTCATCTTGAGATTTACATTGAGATGTAAGATGAGCAAATTAAGAGCGAGCAGATTCATTTATAAATATATCATGTCAGTTATAAAACTGTGATCAAACGATATTGAAACGCAGTAAAACACACAGAATAGCAAAACGCGTTAAGCGCATCACAAGCAATGTCATTAACTGTCATTGCTTCTTTCAGCTGCAGCTTCTGTACATTAAACGACTCAAACTTACGTGTGTCACTTAGACGATTTTTCACACACGTTGCAATCATAAGCTTCTTTCTCAGTTTCATTTGATTAATCGTAAAGATTGCAATAATGATCACATCATCATCTTCTAATGCAGTCTTGAATACTGTTTTAAGTCGAAAAGACTCATTAAATGTTTAAACACATACATTTGAAATCTAAGAATTCAAACATAAGCATTTAATGAGCGCATTGAATAAGTTTACTCATCACAATGCAGTCAACATCTTTCTTTACACATCAGACGCAGCATCAATACATAACTTTTTCATGAAACTCAACATTGCAGCTTTGCGCTATCTCTTCATCATGAAATTTACGTGCACATTTTATGCACATTATTCTGTTTAATATCTCAGAAGCATTAGCACTTCTTTCGCTAATTCTCACAACTGAGAGCTGAAAAGAATCAGTAACAATTTCTAAACGTTAAGTACGTGACTTATCATTCTTTTATTGCTAGAAGTTCAAGATGAATCAAGCAAGAGTTCTGATGCTGAAAGAACATCAGAACTTATTTTGTCACTCATCTCTTCATCAGAGACGTTCAGATCATTATCAGAATCAACAGATGTAATAAATTTCAAAACAGAAGATGACGTTGCATGATGATAAGAACATTGAAAAGTAAACTTCTTTGCAATGATTTATAATTGTTAAATCGCAGTCTCGATCAAAGAAATTCAGAATAAGCATTGCATATCTTGCTTATGTCATCAGCTTTGTTATCAGCTTTGTCATCAGCTTTGTAACTTTGATAGTTGAGCAATTGATGACAGCAATCTATCAAAGCATATGATATATCAAATCGATTGACAAGTTATAGAGCACAATTGTACGAGCAAAACAAGCTCTCATTCGACTCAATAATTTCACAGATGACTGCGTCGCAAGTCAAAAAACGAAAAGTGAAATTTTTCGCGCTCACAAAGATCAAAATCGACGACGAAACGAGAGTTCATCAATGCAGAAGAAAGAATCATCAATTCAGAAAGTAATTTGATTGACAAATCAAAAAGCAAACTCACATAAAAAGAACAAGTAGTCAATTGACTTTAAAACAGCACAGAAGATTACGTACTAATGTAAAAATCAAAATCAAATTCTTTTGCATTCAAAGATTGCACAGAAAACAATGTTGTTTCAGAGAAGTACAGCGTTTCTTATTAAATCACTATTTGTTTTATCTTTTCTTGATGTGCAAGACAATAAGTCAAGATCAGTCGTTACTATTCTGAGTGAGATAACATGACTACTTTGATATCTGAAATATAAAGCAATTGTGTCAAGCATTTTCTATCAAAAAGAGTAATCTAGATTCTTGCAGACTAGATTTATATCATTTTCATCTGACATAAGTCAATAATAGAAGATGATTTATTGCAGATTTCAAGATAGAAATTGGGAAATCTCTACACTAAAGTTACTATTTATCTGAAATGCTTTGAATAAAAGATTAAAGAAATATTTAAGTGATGTTAAGTGAATTTTCTAGAAGTTTGAAGTTCAAAACTCAAAAAAATTCTTTATGAAAAGAAATATAAAGAGTCGCTTTATGTGCTTTTTCTCACTTCGTTTCGCGAATAGTAACGTGAAACTCAGCAGAAGCAATAACTCAGCATCAGAATTCAAAATGTCGACGATAGAAATTAAAAAATCAACGTTAGCGATTGAAATAAATTTATGAAATGAACTTAGCATGAGTTCATCAACAAGCAAGCAACTGCAGAACGACATTGTTGATTTATTTCACAGTTAACAAAAATCGCTTACATCAGCAAATAGAAAAACGCAATACATGTTTAGTTCACTTGATGCATTGATGCTAAATTCACATGCAAACGTGCATAATAACAAGAATACAATCAATCTGCAAAATGCAAATTCGCAGCAAAAAGAGCAAACACAAGCGATTGTGAAATCTAAAGAAATGAAAAAGCGAAAAGCGATGAAAAGTTCGCAAAAAGAAGTTAGCATCGAAGTTAGTACTAGCAGATGCTATGATGTCATCTTCAAAGAGATGCAAATAAAGAGACTGCGCGAAAGAATTGAATTCGCAGTCAATCAGCTAAGACAAGAAATATCAGAACAGAAAGAGATTATAAGTCATAGCTTACTTTACATTTGAAGAGCATGCAACGAAAGCATAGAAAACTCGATTCAGAAGCAAATTGATTGACTTCAAAGTTAAACAAACAACAAACTGAAGATCATTCTACAATTGGTTCAACAAAATGCTGAAAACATCAAAAAGAGAATCAATGTAAAGCAAATGACAGAGAATTCGCAAATCTTGCAGAAGACGCAGGTTTCGCAAACGTTGCAAGTCATGCAAAATTCGCAAAAATCAACGCAGAAGCTCACATATGTGCAAAAAGCAGCTTAAGTCACAGATGCAAATGCAAATGCAAATACAAATGCAAATGTGAATGCAAATGCAGGCGAATGAAATCTGATTATCAAGAAATTCTCGCCAAAATCACAAGAAATATCGTATCATGAAAGAAGACTTATTGTCAGTCTCAAAAATGAGAACTGAACGTTGAAGATGATGAAAATGCAAGATTCAATGAATAACACATTGAAAAAGGCGAAAATCGATCTAATAGTCGTCACGATAGTCAAAACGCTAAAGAAAAACAACATTGCTTTGATGATCTTGAAAAAATACATTGCAGACGTCTTACTAGCGCAAAGAGCAATATAAGAGTATGTTTTTGATGTTAAAAGCATTAAGAAAGATGAGAAATGACACAAAATAGTCATACACAGTCTGAAAATTGAAATCTTCAACATGAAGATCGAAATGAAATATCTGAGAATCGAGCTAGAGAAGTACAATCCTGAATTGAAGCTGATAATCAACTCAATATGATTATCAAAAGATGAAAATAAAGCAAGAAAGAATCATGCTTCGACGATACTGATGTTCAAAATCGAAGCAGAAGCACAAAGACATCTGAAAAAATGACTTTTAGCTGCGAGATCAACATATCAAACAGTCGAATATCAAGACTATCAATCAAATGATCAATGTCAAAAATGTCAAACATTCGAGCATTTGCAAAACAAATGCAACAGATCATCAAGATGCTTGTACTGCAAGCGAAATCATCAGACCTGAAATCATAAATGTCAATTACCTACGTGCAAAGATGAGCAATCATGCAATCACATGATTTCTAGATGTTGCAACTGTCAAAATGCGCACTTCGCAAATAGCGTGATGTGCAAAACATATCAGACAGCTCAGTCTATTAGCTCACAAAAAGATCATCTAGTCACGAAATTGTAATGAGTATTGCAGTTGAAATGTTACAAAACAACGCAAATGATAAAAGCTTTGCAAACATGTCAAATATTCGAATTCTACAGCACAATTGCGCAAGATCAACGCAAATCATGCATGCATGCATAAAATTTGCGAAGAACAAGACAGATATTGTTATACTACAAGAATTATGAATGAAAGACGAGAATATAACAATTTCGCATTCATCGTTTATCTGCATCAAATCAAATGTTCAGAATATTCATGTCAGAGTAATAATATTTGTTGCGAAAAACGTAATGAAATTTACATGCACATCAAGATCAGACATAGTCAATAGCGAAGACATGTAAGTGATATCAATAGCGAACAATAAAATTCAGAGAGAAATTTTATTGTTCAATATTTACAACGAAAAGTCACAGAATGCAGATGACGAGCAATCATACACGATTGAGCGAGAATTAGCAAAAGTTATGCTAAATTCTGAGCAAAAAGTTATTATCGTCGAAGACTTTAATGCACATCATAGCTGATGAAACGCAAAAATTTCAAACTCTATTAGAACGAAAGCGTTA
>JAABUR0100000409.1_pt1 | contig 94607 bp, 78 predicted proteins | sample 5560091 | NCBI WGS metagenome assembly JAABUR01 (sample SAMN10711879, study PRJNA513375) | rock metagenome | isolation source: Antarctica rocks | place: Antarctica: Victoria Land, University Valley sud | reverse complement strand
ACCTCCTGGACCGCTGCACGCTTGAACTCCGTCGAATACTTCGCCCGTTTGGTAGACACTCTCTTCTCCGATCAGTGATGCCCAAGGCTACTTGGGGCCACTGTCCGGAAGAAGTGGGGCGGCTCAACTTCTTTCTTGGCATGAATGGGTTGTTGTCGCATCCCCATATTGATGCCCAGCACGGAGTTGAGTGATAGCTGTGAGTGGAACGGCGATGGTATGAGCTGTGATGGTTGCTGTGGTAGTGGTGGTAACTGCGATAGTGATGGTGGTGGTAACTATGATAGTGGTGGTGGTGACGCCATCTCTTTCCGTCTGTGTCTGATTTGTTGATCGGATCTGTGGGGTACGTGTAGGGGTTGGCGTTCCCGTCGTAGACAGGGTCCATGGTGAGGAATCGTCCGGTGGTGGGGTTGTACAGGCGGACTCCCATAAGAGTGAGGCCGACGAGGGTGTCGGTGGATCGTTGGTGAGTGCCGAGCCAGCCGTAGGTGCCGGCTTTCGAAGGATCGCGGGGGGTGCCGTATTCGGTCCAGGTGGTGCCGGGGGTAGGGGTGGTGTTGGTGCCGGGGGTGGTGGCGATGGTCGAGCCCTGGGTGTCGGTGATGTTCCAGGCGATGGTGCCAGCGCTGGTCTGGGTTCCGGCCAAGAGCCCGTCGGGGCCGGTGATGTGCCGTTCCCAAGAGGTGTTGGCGGGGGTGCGGGCAGGTACGGCGACAGGTTGGGTGATCGTCCAGGCCGGGCTGTCGCCGGTCCCGGTGTAGATGTTCAGGTGTTGGGTGGTGCCGTCATCGACGCCAGTGATCCGGTCCCGGCTGGGGTCGAGGGTGTAGTTGCGGGTCTGGCCGCCTTGGGTGAGGGTGGCGGTCATGTCGTTATCGTAGTAGCCGACCGCAAAGTTCCCGGTGACGCCGGTGCTGATGGCATCGGCGGCGGGCACCGTCAGGGTGCGCCCGAGGTTGTCGTAGCTGTAGCCGGTGTTGATGTTCCGGTCCGCATCTCGAACGTTGCTGTGGTGGCGGCCGGGGTGCTGCCGGTGGTGCAGGAGCCGGTGCTGCTGGCCCCACCGCTCCCGTCGGGGTAGGCGGCCTGGGCAGTGCGGTTTGAGGTGGGGCTGAGCGTGTAGCCGCGGGTGGTGCAGGCGGCGGTGCGCCGCTGCCGGGTTGGGTGTCGGCGACCTGGATGAGTCTTCCTGCATTGTCGTAGCTGTATTGCTGGTCACCTGCAGTGCCGGCGCTGTGGACGGTCCGGGCGGCCGTGTCATAGGCCAGGGTGAACACATAGCCGGAGGTAGCGCCCCAGTCCAGGTAGCTGGGTTGGCCTGCGTTGTTGTAGCGCTCGTTGCGGACCATGCCGTTCGGGTAGGTGGTGCCGGCCGGGTGTCCGTCGGCGTCATAGGCCACGGTAAAAGGCACCTCCCCAAGGGGTGCCTGGGTGAAGGGTGGTGACCAGGCCGCGATGTTCGCCGGATGTGTCGTAGCTGTGTAGTTGGAGGTGCCCTTCCCATCGCCAACCGCGGTGACACGGCCGGAGGTGTCGTAGTCGGTGGTTGCGGTGTTCCCGGTCGAGTCGGTGTAAGTCGTTGAACGGCCGACACTGTCGTAGCCGTTGGTCAGGGATTGACCGCCCGCGGTGGTGCTGGTCAGAAGACCTGTCGCCGCTGCGGTGGTGAAGCGGCGGGCCGCGGCGGCGGGTCTGAATGCCGAGCACCTGAGTGGGCATTCGCTGCGGACCGGGTTCGTCACCCAAGCCGTCCGCGGCGGCGCCGACGCCGGGGCCATCATGCGGCAGACCGGGCACCGGTCCTCGGCGATGGTGGAGCTGTACGGGCGGAGAACGCACCCCTGCTGGGCAACGCCGTCACCGCATTGGGGCTCTGAACCATGGGACCGGCCCCGTGGTGGGTCACCCTGATCATCGGCGCGCTGACCGTCGTCGGCGCCGTCGTAGGCGCCCGAATGGGGCGGCGGCAACGGTCCCGACTGAGCGGGATCGGAGGCGCAGCGGGTCGGAGACGCAGCGGGATGAAACAGCGGGATGAAACACTGTCCCACCGGATGAAACACTGTCCCACCCAGCTTCAGAACGGTGGCGGGTCCAAGTCTGGTGGCGGGTCGAAGGTATTCCAGTTGTCGATGGAATCCCGTTGTGCTCGCCACGCGGTGAGCGGGTCGGGCGGTGTCCACCATCGGGTTGCCGGCCGGGTCTTGGTGCGCCCGAGTGGTGTCGTCCAGTGATAGCTGCCGTCGGCGAGCCGGGTGAGGTGCATGCCGCCGCCGTCCTTGCCGCGGTGGTGGTGGTGACACAGCACGTTCAGGTTCTCGGCGCTGGTTCGGCCGCCTCGGCTGTAGGGAATCCGGTGGTCGAGTTGGCTGCGGTCTGCGGGCATCCGGCAGCCGGGGGCGACACAGGTGGCATCCCGGGCGATGACGTGTTCTGCCAGCCATGCGGGTGGCTGGTAGGAGTCGACGGACGCTTCCAGCAGTTCCCCGGTCGTGGGGTTGCACACCATGCGTCGCAGTTCTGCGTCCCCGAGCAACGTCCAGGCCTGGCCGCTGGTGATCGGGCCGTAGCCGGACAGCTCGCACACCTCGTTGCCGCCGGCCAGCGCTGTGATCGGCATGGTGACATTGATGAGGGTCTTCTTGCCCGTGCGGGTGCGCGGGCGGTGTCCATCGGAGCCGCCCGCACCACCGCCGACGGTGCAGACATCGAGCAGTGCGTCCGCTCTCCGCTGGTCGAGTGTTCGCTCGTCCCCTGGCGTCCGTGCGGCCTGCGCGATCGCGGTGACCGTTTCCCAGACGAGCTGAACGTCCGTCGCCGTGGAGTAGTAATACAGTTGTGCCATACCGTCTTCGCAGATCACCTTCCGTAACCGGCGGTCGGCGACGGCGCTCTCGTGCCGGGCTCGTGCTCCTTCCGGGTCGGCTGCGATGATCGCCCGGCGGACTGCCGCCCGGAACTCGGGCAGTGTCTGACCCGGCGCCTTGGGTAGCACCGACTTCTCGACCCGCCGGGTGTGATGCTGGTCCAGGTCCTTGGTGGCTTCGGCGAGATAGCACGCCTTCTCGGTGGCGACTCTGCCGGTGTCCCAGGCAGTCCAGGTTGAGGGCAGCCGGAGGCGGACCCTGCGGGCGCTGTCGATCTGGCGGCCGGCCCAATTCTCGGTGACGTTCAGCGCGAACCCGACCTCACTGGGCAGGAACTCCACCAGTCCGGGATAGTTGCGTTCCAAGTCGGACAGGTCGGCAGCCTGCCGGGCCTGCAGGTGGTTGATCAATCGTTGCCGGGCGATGATCGAGTCGAGTAGGGCGTCCGCCCACATCTGCTGCTCGGACCCACCCGCAACGGGTACCAGGTCGAGGCGGTCGGGGGCGGCCGGCCGGGCAGCCAGGTGCACGGCCAGAGCGGGTCCGGCAACCAACTCGCCGGCGGTTCTGCGCCACCCGGCGACCGCCATCCGATCCAACCGCCGTGGCGGAGCTGACGCCACAGGACCGGTGATGGCCTGTTCAGCGGAACGGGCCGGTCGGGGCGGCACGTCCCGGCCACGATCAGAACCTGGGTCGGGCGGGGATTTCCAGCTTCGGTCCTGGACTGTCGGCTGAGCCGGCCCCCAGTCCGCACCACGATCGGAGCGCTGGTCGCGAGCGGAATACCCCGTGTCATTGTGAATCGCCGATGCAGGGCAGGGCTGCAGATGCACCGTCGACAGTTCGGTCTGCTCGAACTCCCACGCGATGACCTCGCCGTCGGAACACACGAACGGCTCGGGTGCGTCACGAAAGCGGTGCTCGGTGAGGTCGAGGTTGCCGACGATCCACAACACCGGCGGCGTCTGGCTGGCCTGCACCTCGCCGGCCGGGATGATCGATCGGTCGTCGTTCCGAAGGACAGGGTCGTGGCCGGCCCATTGCCCGGCGGGGACCTTGGGGCCGGATCCGAGCCAGGGTGCAGCGTCCACCGGGTCGAGCAGAATGGCTCGGCTCCCGTTGAAGTGCGTTCCCTTGAACATGCAGCCAGTCTACCCTGTCTCGAACTCCCGTTCGATACCTCATTCGAGTGGTTCTCCACCACCGAACGGCCCACCGCTGTTGACGATCCGACGACCTTCCAGCCCTTCGGCGAAAGGTGTTGCTGCACAGGCACTCCCGGTGTCTGCACCGAACTCATCGTTTCCGGCAACACGCTGGAAGCGTTGCTGTTCAGGCATCACCAACGCCGACCGCTCTGCTCAGCGACCTCCGGGGGTCGCGCCGCGCCTGAGCCTCCTGCGGGATGGAACCAGACTCCTCCTGCGGATACTCGTTGAGCGACAAACGTTGTGCAAAGCCGCCGGATCAGCCCTGCACGCCCAGCGTGCTCAGCACCAGTTCCCTGACCCGAGCGGCATTGGCCTGCCCGCTGGTCGCCTTCATCACCGCGCCCACGATCGCGCCGACGGCCTGCACCTTGCCGCCGCGGATCTTCTCCGCGGTGGCCGGTTGCGCCGCGAGAGCCTCGTCCACCGCGGCCTGCAAGGACGAATCATCGCTCACCACGGCTAGCCCGCGGGCACTGATCACCTCGGCCGGATTGCCTTCGCCGGCCAGCACTCCGTCGACCACCTGCTGGGCCAGCTTCGCCGTCAGCGTTCCGTCCTTGACCAGCGCCACCACCTTCGCCACCTGCTCCGGCGAGATCGGCAGCTCGGTGAGGCTCACTCCGCGCATGTTGGCCTGCTGGCCCAGGTAGGAGCCCCACCAGGATCGGGCCTCGGCCGGACCTGCCCCGGCCGCCACCGTCTGCTCCAGCAGCGAAACTCCTTCCGCCGCAACCAGATCGCGCATCTCCAGATCGGTGAAGCCCCACTCCGCCTGCAGTTTCGCCCGGCGCACCCAGGGCAGTTCGGGCACAGTGGCGCGCAGCCGCTCCACCCATTCCCGTTCCGGCGCAACCGGAACGAGGTCGGGCTCCGGGAAATAGCGGTAGTCCTCCGCGGTCTCCTTCGACCGACCGGGGGACGTCGTGCCCGTCGACTCGTTGAAGTGCCGGGTCTCCTGGGTGACCGTCCGGCCGGCCACCAGCCTCGCCCCTTGACGGGTGATCTCGTACCGCACAGCGCGTTCCACGCTGCGCAGCGAGTTGACGTTCTTGGTCTCGGTCCTGGTACCCAGCTCGGTGGCGTCCTTGCGCATCAACGAGACGTTGGCGTCGCAGCGCAACGAGCCCTGGTCCATCCGGACGTCCGAGACGCCCAGCGAGGCCAGCAGATCGCGCAGTGCGGCAACGTAGGCCCTGGCCACCGTCGGTGCCGACCTACCCGTTCCGGCAACGGGTTTGGTGACGATCTCGACCAGCGGCACGCCGGCTCTGTTGTAGTCCAGCAGCGAGTACTCGGCGCCGTGGATCCGCCCCGTGGCGCCGCCGACGTGAGTCGACTTGCCGGTGTCCTCCTCCATGTGGGCCCGCTCGATCTCGATCCGGAACGGCGCCCCCCCGTCACCCAGGTCGACATCGAGGTAGCCGCCGGACGCGATCGGCTCGTCGTATTGGGAGATCTGGTAGTTCTTCGGCATGTCCGGATAGAAGTAGTTCTTCCGGGAGAACCGGCACATCTGGGCGATCTCGCAGTTCAGCGCGAGGCCGATCTTCATCGCGAACTCCACCGCCCGCCGGTTGACCGTCGGCAGCGCGCCCGGCAGCGCCAGGCAGACCGGGCAGACCTGGGTGTTCGGCGCCGCTCCGAACGCCGTCGGGCAGGCGCAGAACATCTTGGTGGCCGTACCCAGCTCGACGTGCACCTCCAGCCCGAGAACCGGATCGAACTGCTCGAGCACCTCGTCGTAGTCCAGCACCGGCTCAACGGTCGCGGTGGTCATGAGTCCGGTCATCGTGCACCCTCCAGCACCGGCGCCTGCTCCGGCACGCTCGATCCGTGTTCGGAGCGATAGGCGGACTCGAAAGCTGCTGCCGCCCGGTACATCTGCTCCTCACCGAGGGCCGGTCCCATGATCTGCAGACCGACCGGAAGACCGGTGTCGGCGGCGATACCGCTGGGGACGCTCATCGCCGGGATGCCGGCCAGCGAGCCCGGGATGGTGGCCAGGTCGTTGAGGTACATCGCCATCGGGTCGTTGACCTTCTCACCGATGCCGAACGCCGTCACCGGTGAAGCCGGAGAGATCAGCACATCCACCTGGCCGTAGGCGTTGTCGAAATCCTGCTTGATCAGCGTGCGCACCCTCTGCGCCGAGCCGTAGTAGGCGTCGTAGTACCCCGCGGACAGTGCGTAGGTACCGAGGATGATGCGCCGTTTGACCTCGGCCCCGAAACCTGCGCCCCTGGTCGCCATCATCACCTGTTCCGCCGTTTCCAGCAGGCCCCCGTCGGCTGTTCTGTCGACCCGCAGGCCGTAACGCATCGCGTCGAATCTGGCCAGGTTCGAGGAACACTCGCTGGGCAGGATCAGGTAATAGGCCGCCAGCCCGTACTCGAAATGGGGGCAGCTGACCTCCACGATCTCGGCGCCGGCAGCCGTCAACATGTCCACTGCCTGCCCGAATGAGGACAGCACCCCCGGCTGGTAACCATCGCCGCTCAGCTCCGTCACCACACCGATCCGCATACCGGCCACACCGTCGGTGTGGCCGCGCCGGACCGCCTCGACCACATTCGGCGCCGGCTGTGGGATCGAGGTGGAGTCGAGCGGATCGTGACCGGCGATCACCTCGTGCAGCATCGCGGTGTCCAGCACCGTCCTCGCGCACGGGCCGACCTGGTCCAGCGAGCTGGCCAGCGAGATGACGCCGTACCGGGACACCCCGCCGTAGGTCGGTTTCGCCCCGACGGTGCCGGTGACCGACGCAGGTTGACGGATCGACCCGCCGGTGTCGGTGCCGATCGCCAGCGGTGCCTCGAAGGCGGCGATCGCGGCAGCGGAGCCGCCGCCGGAGCCGCCAGGAATCTTCGACAGATCCCACGGATTGCGAGTCGGCCCGTAGGCGGAGTTCTCGGTGGAGCTGCCCATCGCGAACTCGTCGAGGTTGGTCTTCCCCAGGATGACGACGCCGGCGTCCTTCAGCCGCCGCGTCACCGTCGCGTCGTAGGGCGGCATCCAGCCTTCGAGGATCTTCGATCCGGCGGTGGCCGGCGCACCCCGCATCACCACGATGTCCTTGAGCGCCAGCGGCACTCCGGCGAGCGGCGACCGGGCGCTCTCGCCGCGGGCGATGGATCCGTCCACGGCGGCGGCCTGAGCCAACGCCAACTCGTCCGCTACGTGCAGGAACGCGTGCACGTCGGGATCGACGGCCCCGATCCGGTCCAGGTGCGCCTGCGTCACTTCGACCGAGCTGACTTCCCTACCGGCAATGGCGGAAGCCAGTTCGGCGGCGGTCCGCCTGGTCAGGTCGCTCACTGCTCTTCTCCCAGGATCTGCGGGACCCGGAACCGGCCTTCGAAGGACGCCGGCGCCTGGGCGAGCGCCGCCGCGTGGTCCAACCCAGGACGCACCACGTCCTCGCGGTACACATTGGTCAGCGGCACCGCGTGGGTGGTGGGCTCGATGTCCACCTCGGCCACCTCGCTGACCCTGGCCACCGAGTGCAGGATCACCTCGAGCTGCCCGAGATAGGTGTCGAGTTCGGCGTCGGACAGCTCCAGCCGGGCCAGCTGCGCGAGATGCGCGACGTCGGCCCGGGTCAGGGCGGGTTCGTCGGTGGACACGATCCTCCAAGGCAGTGCTGAGTCGACTGGTCCGCAGGTAGCGGTGACCTCCCGATCCTAGGTCGCGCGTCGAACCGCTTCGCCACCGCCGAAGCCTCGGGCGATGGTGTGATCTGCTGTTAACCGCGATGTCGCATCGCGAGCGCAGCCGGAGTGCAGCCTCGAACAGGCCGGCCGGCTCGGAGCGAAGGAGCGCGTTGATGTCGTACGTGTTGCGGCTGGAACTGCCCGACCGCCCCGGGGCGCTGGGCGCGGTAGCCACCGCCCTCGGGATGATCGGGGTCGACATCCTGGCGATGGACATCGTCGAGCGGTCGTCTGGCAACGCCGTCGACGACCTGGTGGTGGAGCTGCCCCGCAACCGGGCTCCGGACGCACTGATCACCGCTGCCGAGTCGGTGCCGGGAGTGCGGGTCGAGTCGATCCGACCGGACCCCGGTGTAGCGGATGCGCACCGGGAATGGGAACTGACCGAGGCGCTCGCCGCGGATCCCGAACACGCCGTCGAGACGCTCGCCGAGTTGCTGCCCGACGTACTGCGCACCGGGTGGGCCGCCGTCGTCCGGGTGACGGCGGACCGAACGGTCCAGGTGCTCGCCGGCGGCGGCGGGGTGCCGTCCTTCCAGGGGGTGGTGCCAGGGTGGACCCCGCTGACCCAACCGCTGGTGCTGAACATCGAGGATCACTGGGTGCCGGAACCCTGGCGTGCGGTCGGCACCGAGTTGGCGGCCGTACCGCTCGGCTCCGCCGAGGTCGCCGTCATCGTCGGCCGGCCTGGTGGACCGGCCATCCGGCGCTCCGAGCTCGCCCGGCTCGCGCACCTGGCGATGCTGGCTGCCGTGGTGTCCGGCCGTACCCCCGCGCTCGGTAGTTGGGACACGCCCGAACAGCCGGAATGAAACGCGGCGCGGTCATCAGGTATCAAGGTAGGAGTGCCGAGGCGAGTCGCGGCGTTCTGGACCCGGACGTCGATAGCAACCTCACCCCACGCGGCGCGTCCTTGCTGACGGTGCTGGACAGTCGGTGCCGCTCGCGGGTCGCCGCCAGGAATCACCGAGAGCCGATCGTCGAAGGAGTGATCTGGTGCGCTCACGCACACCGAAGTTGGTCGTTGTTGCCGGACTCTCCGTTGCCCTGCTTGCCGGTGCCTGCTCGTCGTCGGGTGGTTCCGCCGACACGGTGACCCGCAGGGTGACGGTGCAGTCGTCGGCCGGCCCGGGTTCGTCGGCGGCCGGTTCGGCGGGGGTTTCCTCACCGGCGAGCGTCGACGGCAACGGCAAGCCTGCCGCTTCGTCCGGCGCCGGCAGGCCGTCGGCGTCCGGAGCCTCGTCGGCCAGGCCCGGCACTTCGAAACCACCGGCCTCGGCGGCATCGTCCACATCGGGAAAACTGTCGACTTCGACGAGCGCGCCAGGCGGCACCGGCGACTACGCCCATCCGCAGGACGGTGTGGCGCTACCCGACGGTTTCGTCCCCAGGAAGCTGGCGACTGGCCAGAAGCCGCCGCAGTTCATCGTGGTCAGCTTCGACGGTGTCGGCTGGAACGAGAAGTGGCAGTACTGGTTCGACATCGCCAGGAAGGTGCCCTTCCGATTCACCGGCTTCCTGTCCGGCACCTACATGCTCAGTGCGCAGACCAGGACTCACTACACCGGCCCCGGGCACAAGCCGGGCGCCTCGGACATCAACTGGAACAACCCTGAAGACCTGCCGGTCGAGATCAGCGATCTGAACCAGGCAGTCGACGCCGGCATCGAGATCGGGACCCATTTCAATGGGCACTTCTGTGGACCGGGTGGCGGCAGCACCTGGAGCGAGGCGGACTGGAACACCGAACTCGACCAGTTCTTCGCACTGATCAAGAACTACAAGGCCAACAATCCGGGCGCAGCACTACCGGATCTGAAGGTGACCAAAGGCGACATCAGGGGTGAGCGCACACCCTGCCTGGAGGGCAAGGAAGAGGCGCTGTTCCCGGCGCTGGTCAAGCACGGGATGACATACGACAGTTCCTTTACCAAGCGCGGGATCTCCTGGCCCAAGAAGTCACAGCAGAACAACATCTGGCAGATCGGGATGGCCGAGTTCCCGATGCACGGAACCATCACCGGCAACACCGAACTGCCGCCGGAGAAGCGGGTTCAGCACATGCAGATCACCATGGACTACAACTTCTACTACAGCCAGGAGCAGGCAGGCACCAAGGGAATGCCGAGCCCGGAGCAGTCCAAGATCGACTCGCAGCAGGTGGTCGACACCTACAACGACATGTACGACGCCACGCTCAACGGCAACCGGGCTCCGCTGATCCTGGGCAATCATTTCAATCAGTGGAACAACAACGCCTATTCGGACGCCATCGGGAAGTTCGTGCTGGAAACCTGTGGCAAACCGGACACCCAGTGCGTGCCGTTCCGCGACCTGATCGCCTGGATGCAGGTGCAGGATCCGGCGCGGCTGGCCCAGCTCCAGGCTCAGAACCCGGAAATGGGCAAGGCGGCCGGCACCTGACATGCCCGCATGTCGGCCCGGGACCACTCATTGCTGTTGGTCGGCAACAGCTCCGACTTGGGCCACCGCCCGAGCGGCTTGGGGACCGTCGTTCAGCAGCACCCGGAAGCCGGACTCGTCAAGGATCGGCACCTTCTGCGTCACGGCCTTGTCGTACTTGGATCCCGGCGACTCCCCCACGACGACGAAGCTGGTCTTCGCCGAGACCGTTCCGGCGGCCTTCGCCCCCCGCTCCAGCAGTGCCGCCTTCGCCTCGTCCCGGGAGAACGTCTCCAGCGATCCCGTCACCACCACCGAGAGCCCGACCAGGGTCTGCTCGGGGCGGTCAATCGCGTCGTCGGCCATCCGCACCCCGGCGGCCCTCCACTTGTCGACAATGGCGGCGTGCCAGTCCACCTCTAACCACTCACGGACCGACGCGGCGATGGTCGGACCGACGCCTTCCACCGCAGCCAGGTCGTCGACGGAGTCGGCGGCGGCGGCCCTGATCGCGTCCAGAGAACCGAAGTGCTGGGCCAGGGCGCGGGCAGCGGTCGGGCCCACGTGCCGGATGGACAACGCCACCAGAACGCGCCACAGCGGCTGTTGCCTGCGCACGGCCAAGTTGTTCAGCAACTTGCGACCGTTCGCCGACAGAGCGCCCGCCTTGGTCGTGAAAAGGGCTGTAGCGGTGAGCTTCTGCTCGTCCAGAAGAAAGACGTCGCCCTCGTCCTGGATGACACCGGCGGCCAGCAGCGCGGTCGCAGCCTCGTAACCAAGGCCCTCGATGTCGAACGCACCGCGGCCGGCCAGGTGGAAGACGCGCTCACGAAGCTGTGCGGGGCATGAACGCGCGTTGGGGCAACGGATGTCGACGTCGCCCTCCTTCGTCGGCCGCAGCTCGGTGCCGCACTCCGGGCAGTGGGTCGGCATCACGAACTCCCGGAGATCCCGGCCCTCGCGGAGCTCGACGACCGGTCCGAGCACCTCGGGGATCACGTCACCGGCCTTGCGGACGACCACCGTGTCGCCGATCTTCACGCCCTTGCGCCGGACCTCGTCGGCGTTGTGCAGGGTGGCCATCCCCACCGTTGACCCGGCCACCAGAACCGGTTGCAGGACAGCGAACGGGGTGACCCGTCCTGTCCGCCCGACGTTGACCGCGATGTCCTGGAGCAGTGTGGTGACTTCTTCGGGCGGGTACTTGTAGGCGATCGCCCAGCGCGGCGCTCTCGAGGTACTGCCCAGCCGGCGCTGCAGGGCTATCTGGTCGACCTTCACCACCAGCCCGTCGATGTCGTGCGCGACGTCATGGCGATGGTCGGCCCAGTAAGCGACCCGTTCCAGCACCTGCGCCGGCGTCCAGAGCACCGTGTTGTGATCGGACACCGGCAGGCCCCAGGCCCGCAGCCGTTCGTAGGCCTCGGACTGGCTGGCGATGTCGAAGCCTTTCCGGGCGCCGATGCCGTGGCACAACATGTCCAGCGGCCGCGACGCGGTGACCCTCGGATCCTTCTGCCGGAGCGATCCGGCCGCCGAGTTCCGCGGATTGGCGAACGGCGCCTTGCCCGCCGCCACCAGCTGCGCGTTCAGGTCCGCGAAGCCTTCCAGCGGGAAGAACACCTCGCCCCTGACCTCCACCAGATCCGGGACTCCGAACCCGCCCGGCCCGTCGTCGGCGCGCAATCTGTCCGGAACCGATCTGATGGTGCGGACATTCAGGGTGACGTCCTCCCCCACCCGTCCGTCGCCGCGAGTTGCCGCCATCGTCAGCCGACCCTGGACGTAGGTGAGATTGACTGCCAGCCCGTCGATCTTGAGCTCGGTCAGCCAGCCGACCTGCCTGCCCCCGTCACCCCGGACGGCGTCACCGCCGCCCGCACCACCGACGTCCCGGAGCGTGCGGTCCAGCCACCCTGTGAGTTCCTCGGCGGAGAACACGTTGTCCAGACTCAACATCCGCTCGGCGTGCTCGACCGAGGCGAAACCGGTGGCGAACCCGCCGCCGACCCGCTGCGTCGGAGATTCCGGAGTGACCAGCGATGGATGGACTTTCTCGATGCTCTGCAGCTCGCGGAGCATGGCATCGAACTCGGCGTCCGCCATCGTCGGTGCGTCCAGCACGTAGTACCGAAACTGGGCGGCGGAGATCTGCTCGGCAAGCACGTCGTGACGCCGGTTGACGTCCGGCGAAACGTCCGGTGGCGGGATGTCGTCGGCCGGTTTCGGGTCGGTACCGGTGTCCGCCGCGACGCCCGACGTCCTTTCTGTCCTGATCACGCGAGTCACTGTACGACGCAGCGCCGACAGTTCCGTCGATCCAGGGTGAGCCCCGGTCGACGCTCGCAAGTGGTCTGCGAAGCAGATCAGGCGTCGCCGACCGTCAGGTCCTGCGCCAGTTCCTGTCTGCCACCGGCCGGTGGAGCCTCGTCCTCGATCTGGCCGAAGAAGCCGCGACTGCCGACCAGGAGCACCGCACCCGCCAGCACCGCGACGGCACCGACCCAGAACGGCACATGCGGGCTCACCTCCTCGCCCAGTTTGCCGGCCAGCCACGGGGCGATGGCGCCGCCGCCGAAACGCACGAAACTGTACGCGGCGGAAGCCACCGGGCGTTCCACCGGAGCCACCTTCATGACGATCTCGGTGACCAACGTGTTGTTGATTCCGAGGAACACCCCGGCCAGCACGACGCAGACGATCAGGAGGGAGTTGCTGCCGGTGCCCAGCGCCATCACGGCCAGCAACACTGCGAACAGGCTGAGGCTGCCGATCACCGATCGGAGGGTTCCGAACCTGCGCTGCAGGACCGGCGCCACGAAAACCGAACTGACTGCAAGCATGAGTCCCCAGCCGCAGAACACCAGCCCGATCTGGATGGCGCCCACGCCGGTCAACACGAACGGGGTGAAGGCCAGCAGCGTGAAGAAGCCGAAGTTGTAGAGCAGGGCGGTGATCGCCATGCTGAGCAACCCCTTGTGCCGCAACGCCTTGAACGGCTCGCTCAGCCGGGTCGGACGGGGCCGCTCTCCGGTCTGCGGGAGCAGGAACGCGGTGCAGATCAGGGCGATGGCCATCAGCGCACCGACACCGAAGAACGGCCCGCGCCAGGAGATGTTTCCCAGCACTCCGCCGAGCAGCGGGCCGATCGCGATCCCCACACCGAGCGCAGCCTCGTACAGGATGATCGCCTGCGCTACGGATCCCTTGGCGGACACCACGATGGTGGACAACGCGGTCGCGATGAACAGGGCGTTGCCAAGGCCCCACAACCCGCGCCAGCCGACGATCGCGCCGACCGAGCCGCTCATCCCGGCCAGCACCGATCCGACGATGATGATGACCAGGCCCAGCAGCAGCGTTCGTTTGGCACCGAGCCGGCTGGAGACGAATCCGGTGATGATCATGGCAATGGCGATCACCACCATGTAGCTGGTGAACAGCAGCGACACCTGCGATGCGGAGGCGTGCAGCTGCGCGCCGATGGGCTTGAGGATCGGATCGACCAGACCGATTCCCATGAAGGCGATGACGCAGGCGAAAGCCACCGCCCAGACGGCCTTCGGCTGGCGCCACATGCTGGCGACCGGCGGGACGGGCGGGGCCACCTCGGCGGTTCCGGATGGTGTTCTGGTGCTCATTCGGCGTCCTTGTTCGTTGTGCCCTGCGGGGTTCGGTCCGTGGGCGCATTCTTGGGCAGGCCGTCCGCGAGGTCGCGGAGAACCGTGACAGCAGCGGCGAGCCGGGCCCGGTCGGCAGCCGGCAGAGCGGCGATCTGCGGGGCGATCACTTCTCGGCGCGCCTGCCTCATCTCGTCCAGAGCGCGGGCGCCGCTCTCGGTGAGATCGATCATGGTGACCCTGGCGTCCTGCGGATCGGGAGTGCGTGCCACCCAGCCGGCTTCGGCCACTCGGTGCAGCTGGGCGGTCATCGTGGGCTGGCTGCAGTGGTCGGCCGCAGCCAGATCGGAGATCCGCGCCGGACCCATCAGATCGATCAGCGAGAGCAACCGGGCCTGGGCGAAAGAGATCTGCAGTCGCGCCTGGCTGGTGGCCCAACGATTGAGTCTGGCCACCACCGCGAGCAGATCTGCGCCCAGCACGCCTGGATCGTCGGGCCGCATCCCTCAATATTACTTCGGTTATCAATGCATCACAAGTCTGACGAGTGTTTCATCTGCTGGTGCCGCGGCCGGTCCAGGAGTCGGGCGGGTCCGGAAGTGCTGATGCCAGCTGCCGGGCGACGCCTAGGTTCTGAGCGATCGAATCGGGGTCCGCCGGCGGCGGACCCGCCACCGGCACGACGACGTCCGGCAGCAGCTCCGGGGAGAATCCGATCCGGTTCCAGGCGGCCAGCAGCCGTTTGCCGGCGTCCGGGAGCGACGCGGCCGCAAGACCGACCCACAGTCGCGCGGAGTTCTGTACGGCCTCGCCGATGGCATCGAGCCGGCCGGTGTCGAAGGACAGATCATCGAGCGTGCAGACCAGGTTTGCGAATCCGGCATCCCGCAACATGGCCCACAGCTCGCCCGGGCGGACCCCCGACACCGCACAGACGCGACCACTGCCGTCACCGTCGGTAGCGACCGATCCGATGAAGGATTCGAGCCCGCGTCGCACGGTGTCGGCGGCGACCGACCGGACGGTGCCGAAACCACTCGGGGTCGGCAACGTTCCGGCCAACACCCGATCAAGTTCGGGCTCCTCGACCTGGAGCACGATCCTGGTCGAAGCTAGCCGGCGTTCCAGATCGGCCAGATACTCATCGGTTCCGTGGGCCAGCGAGGCCGAGAGGTCGGCCACCGCCCCGTGGTCGCTGACCGCGCGATGCCCGTTCGGCAGTTCCAGACGGGCAGCCAGGCTCCACGGGCCCAGCAGCTGCACCTTGGCCATCGGGGCGCCGGCAAGGTGGCGCTCCGCGGCGTCGGCATCCCATGACCGGAAGTCCTTGGCGCGGCGGGCATCCCGACCAGGGCGGCTGCAGATCCGCCAGCCCGACGGGACGACCTCGGCGTGGATGTCGGTCAGCTGGGCCAGTGTCCGTCCGACGGTGTCCGCGCCGACGCCGCGATCGGCGAGTTCCGGAAGATAGGGCAGCAGGGTCAGCTCGCCCGCAATGGTCCTGACCGCCTCGTCGATGTCGGTTCCGGGCAGCGGGCCGAGTCCTGTCGCCGCGCCGACCGGCCAGCCGGTGCTCTGCAATCCGGTGCTGTCGGTCGGCCCGGTGTCGTTCGTCATCTGGACGCCGTGATGGTGGCGGCACCGATCACATAGTCGTCGCCCTGGTCGTAGAGCACGACGGTCTGGCCTGGCGCGATGCCGCGGACCGGTCGGTCCAGGCTGACAGTGATGGCACCGTCGACGAGGTCCGCTGTGCCGCCGACGGTTCCGCCGTGTGCGCGAACCTGTGCAACGGTACGGAGCGGGAAACGCGGTGGGCGGCCGGTGGAGTAGACGATCCGAAGTCCGCCAACGATCTCCCGCACGTCCAGTCCGGAAGCCGGGCCGACGGTCACGGTTCCGGACACCGGTTCGATGCCGAGCACGTACCTCGGCCGGCCGTCGGCAGCCGGTTGCCGAAGTCCGAGACCCTTGCGCTGACCGATGGTGTAGCCGAAGTGACCGTCGTGGGTCCCGAGCTGCTCGCCGCTGCGGGCATCGACAATCTGCCCGGGACGGATGCCGAGCTTCTCGGTCAGATAACCCTGGGTGTCGCCCTCGGGGATGAAGCAGATGTCGTAGGAGTCCGGCTTTGCTGCCACCGAGAATCCGCGGCGCGCCGCCTCGGCCCGCACCTGCGCCTTGGTCATCTCGCCCAGCGGAAACATGGTGTGCGCCAGCTGATCCGCTGTCAGCACCGCCAGCACGTACGACTGATCCTTCGCCTCGTCGACGCTGCGATGAAGAACCCCGCCCACCAACCTGACGTGGTGTCCGGTGGCCACCGCGTCGAAGCCAAGAGCGATCGCACGGTCGAGCAGAGCCGCAAACTTGATCTTCTCGTTGCATCGCAGACACGGGTTCGGGGTCCGGCCCGCTGCGTACTCGGAGATGAAGTCGCCGACCACGTCCTCGGCGAACTCGGCACTGAAGTCCCAGACGTAGTAGGGGATTCCGAGCAGATCGGAGACCCGGCGGGCATCGAAGGCGTCCTCGACGGTGCAACAGCCACGGGAACCGGTGCGCAGTGTTCCCGGCTGGCGGGACAGTGCCATGTGCACGCCGGTCACCTCGTGTCCGGCGTCCACCGCCAGGGCCGCCGCGACCGCCGAATCGACGCCACCGCTCATGGCGGCCAGGACCCTCATACCGGCACCGCTGCAGGAGCGTTCGGCGACGGGGCCGGCGCCCGCCGCCGAGTGTGGCCAGCGCTCCGCGCCCGGTCGACGGCCGGACCGATGACGGCCAGCAGCGCATCGATATCGGCATCGGAGCTGGTGTGGCCCAGCGAGAACCGCAGGCAGCTGCGGGCCGCCGGTTCGTCGGCTCCCATGGCCAACAGCACATGAGATGCCCTGGTGACGCCGGCGCTGCAGGCTGAGCCGGCCGAACATTCCACCCCCGCCGCGTCCAGCAGCATCAGCAGCGATTCGGCGTCACAGCCGGGGAATCGGAAATGTGCGTTGCCGGGCAGCCGCGACGGTCCGCCCGCGATGCTGCCGCGACCGTTGTCCCCGGACAGCACCGCCTCCGGGACTTCCGTTGCCATGCCGTTGATCAGCCGGTCGCGGAGCCTGGTCGCCTCGACGGCACGTTCGTTGCGATGCGTCACCGCGTCCTCGACGGCGGTGGCCAGGCCGGCGATGCCGGCGACATCCAGTGTGCCGGACCGCATGCCCCGCTCCTGCCCACCGCCGTGCACCAGCGGGAGGACGCCGGTGTCCCTGCGCAGCAGCAGCACCCCGGTACCACCCGGGCCGCCGAGTTTGTGCCCGGCGACGGACAGCGCAGCTGCCGAGCTGCGCCGGAAATCGACGTCCAGGATCGGCGCCGCCTGAACCGCATCGGTGTGCAGCGGTACGCCGGCGGCGCGGGCCGCATCGGCAATGGCCGGGACGTCGTTCACCGTGCCGACCTCGTTGTTGGCCCACATCACGGTGGCCAGGGCGATCTCATCGGTGTCCTTGGCCAGCGCGGAGCCGAACGCCTCGGCAGTCACCCGGCCGGCGTCGTCCACAGGCAGCCACTCGATCCTGGCACCGGACGTGGCCGCCAGGTGTTCGACCGGATCCAGTACCGCATGGTGTTCGGCCGCCGAGACCAGGATCCGGCGGCGGCGCGGATCGGCGACGGTCCTGGATCGGAACAGACCGATCACGGCGAGATTGTCGGACTCGGTGCCGCCCGAGGTGAACAGCACCTCGGTGGGATGCGCCCCCAGGGAGGTGGCAATGGATTCGCGTGCTTCCTCGACCCGGCGGCGGGCAAGGCGTCCGGAGGCATGCAGGGACGACGCGTTGCCGACGATGGTCATGGCCTCGGCAACGGCGACAGCCACCGCCGGCAGGACCGGGGTGGTGGCTGCGTGATCGAGGTAGGCCATCGCCATCAAGGGTAAGTGCCGTCGGGCCTGACGCCGACCGGTGCTCGGTGACCAGCAGCCCGCGCGCCCTTCAGGCCGCCGCTGTGCGGGCCGGGTCGTTCCTCGCGCCATCGGGCTGCCGCCGCGGCGGTCCGGAAATCGGCGCCGCCGCTGCCGGCATCGTGCGGCGCGATGTCCGCAGCACCACCGGAACGCCCAGGTCGCGGGCCACGGCACGTTCGACCAGTGTGCTGAGCCTTGCCCGATCGACGGCCGGCTTCCCGGTCCCTGCGATGGCCGGGATCGCCGGCAGCCAGTGCACCCGGACATGCAGGTCACGCAGGGCAAGCACCCGGCGCACGGAGTCGATCAGCGTCTCGTCACCGAGGAAGGCGGGAGCGGTGGTCCGACGCCCTTCGGAGTCCAGGTACTGCAGCGTGACCGGCGCGACCGCCACCGCCGCATCGATGGCCGCCTGGAACAGGAAGCGGTGGAACTCGCCGATGGCACCGCCACAGCGAGTGGTCGCTTCCGGGAAACCCTGCACCTTATGGCCTTGCCGGAGCGCTCGGGCCACCTGGTCCACCACGTCCGGCAACCCGCGCAGCCGGAACCGATCGAGGAAGATCGTCCCGGTACGCCGTCCGATCCCCGAGATGATCGGCCAATCGCGGATCTCGGACTTGGCGACCTGCAGCATCGGTGCGCCGGACGACAGCACCAGAATGTCCAGCCAGGACACGTGATTGCCGACCACCAGGGCTGCGCCGGATCGCGGCCGACCGGTCACCTGGGTGCGCACCCCGAGCGCCGACAACGCGGCTGCTGACACCTTGTGCAGCGCCCAGCTTCCCCGTTGTACTGCGGTTCGACCGCCGCCGTGGGTGGCGATCCTGACGACCGCCAGTGCCCATACCACGGCCATGATTGTCCTGGCAGTCGCCGCGGCTCGGCTCAACCGGCTGCGACGGCGAGAGCCGGGGCGGCGCAACGACTCCTCGGCCGACAGGCATGCCTGGGTGCACGCCTGCCGACGGCAGCTCATCGGGTGGCGTCCGCGCCGAGGAAGAACCTGAGATACCGCTGATCGGCGCTCTCGAGGTCCAGTAGCACCAAGAAGTCGGCGGTGCCGAAATCGGCGTCCAGAGCCGCCTGTCCGCAGACCACCGCCCCGAGTCGCAGGTAACCCCTGAGCAGCGGCGGGATGGTTACCCGGGCTGGTCTGGCGATGCCATCCGGGTCGAACGGCCGGTAGGGGCGGCACCGAAGTCGCTCCGGTGCAGCGTGTCTGGCCGCCGCCAGATCGGCGAAGCCGGCGGCGTTGGCGCCACCGTCGTTCAGTGGTATCGATGCGCTGCCCACCAGGTACCGATAGCCGGACAGGTGCATGTAGCGGGCAATGCCGCCCCACAGTAGCGATATCGCGGCACCGGAGCGATGATCGGCGTGCACACAGGATCGGCCGGCCTCGACAGTGAGCCCCAGTAGCCCTTCCAACGGACTGAGATCGAACGCGCCTGCCGAGTACAGGCCGGCGGCCAGCGGTGAATGGTCATTGGCGTGCGCAGGCAAGAGACGGTAGGTGGCCACGGCTGTGTGCGCGCTGGAGCTGGTGGTGGCCACGCCGCCGGGTACGTGCCAGACGATCAGGTGGTCGCAGACGTCGTCGAAATCGTCGGTATCAAGTCCATGCGGTCCAGGAGTGATGGCCCCGCACTCGATGGAGAACACCTGGTGACGTAGGCGTTCGGCGGCTTGTACGTCGGCCTGGCTGGCAGCCAGGGTCACTTGGTATCGGCTGTTGGCGGGGCGGTGCGGATCCGGGGCATCCAGTAGCAACTCGGTGGTTGTCACGAAACATCATGGTGGGCGCGGTCCGCGTGCATCCGACGGCGTCCGGGTAGCTGTCGCGTGGCCGGCTGGTGAAATGTCTGGGGAGCACCGGCGGCCGCCAGGTGGCGGATCCGCTCGTGCAGCTGTCGCAAGTCAGCGAGTCAGAAGGCCCGCACCGCGTCGGAGAGGATCCCCAGTCCCTCGATGAGCAGTCGCTCGCCGATCACCAGCGGCGGTAGCAGGCGGATCACATTGCCGAAGGTGCCGCAGGTGAGCACCACCACGCCCTGGGCATGGCAGGCTCTCGCGACCGTTGCGGCAGCCACCGGGTCCGGATCCTTCGTTCCGGGGATGACGAACTCCGCGGCCAGCATCGCGCCACGGCCACGAACGTCACCGATCCGACCGGTGTCCTCCGCCGCCTTTCGGAGCACCGGAACGGCGATCCTCTCGATCCTCTGGGCAGCAGCGTTCAGATCGAGATCCGCCATCGTTTCGATGGCCGCCAGCGCCGCCGCGCAGGCGACCGGGTTGCCGCCGTAGGTACCGCCGAGCCCGCCGGCATGCACCGCGTCCATCAGTTCGGCCCGCCCGGTCACTCCGGCCAGCGGAAGGCCGCCGGCCATTCCCTTGGCCGTGGTGACCAGGTCCGGCACCACGCCCTCGTGGTCGCAGGCGAACCAGCTGCCGGTCCGGCAGAAGCCGGACTGGATCTCGTCGGCGATGAAGACGACACCGTTGCGCGTGCACCACTGCGACAGTGCCGGCAGGAAACCCTCTGCTGGGGCGATGAATCCGCCCTCCCCCTGTAAGGGCTCGATCAGCACCGCGGCCACCTGATCGGCGCCGACCTGACTCTCGATGATGAAGATCGCCCGGTCCGCAGCCTCTTTGCCCGTCATGGTGTCCGGATCGCGAAACGGATACGAGACCGGTACCCGATAGATCTCACCGGCGAACGGGCCGAAACCCTTCTTGTACGGCGCCACCTTCGCCGTCAGGGCCATCGTCAGATTGGTTCGTCCGTGATAGGCATGATCGAACACGACTACCGCCTGGCGTCCGGTCGCCAGCCTGGCGATCTTGACCGCGTTCTCCACCGCCTCGGATCCAGAATTGAACAACGCCGAGCGTTTGGCGTGGCTGCCGGGAGTGAGTTCGTTCAGCTTCTCCGCGACCCTGAGGTAGCTGTCGTACGGCGTCACCATGAAGCAGCTGTGGGTGAAGTGGCCCACCGCTTCCCGGACCGCATCCACCACCTTCGGCGCCGAGTTGCCGACCGAGGTGACGGCGATCCCGGAGGCCAGGTCGATCAGCGAATTGCCGTCGACGTCGACGATCACCCCACCGCCGGCGTCCGCGGTGTACACCGGCAGCGTCGAGGCCACCCCGGAGCTGACGGCGGCCATCCGCCTGGCGTGCATCTGTACCGACTTCGGTCCCGGGATGGCGGTGACCAGGCGACGCTCCTGCGGCAGATCGGTGCGAATGGCGAAGGTCGACATCGGTGTCCTTTCGGTGAGGGTCTCGGTGGAGCGACCGCAGGGTGGTTGCGCGGACGGTGGTTCGCGGCCGGACATGCCTGCGGGCGAGGCGATGCCAGGGCTGAAGGCTTGCGGGACAACGGTTGTCGCTCCCTCGGCGTCCTACAGCGCGAGGCCGACGTACTTCGTCTCGAGGTACTCTTCGATCCCCTCGGCGCCGCCCTCCCGGCCGACACCCGAAGCCTTCACCCCACCGAAGGGCGCTGCCGGGTTGGAGACGATGCCCTGGTTCAGGCCGACCATGCCGGTTTCCAGCGCTTCGGCGACGTTGATCGCCCGGGTGACGTTCTGGGTGAACGCGTAGGCCACCAGACCGAACTCGGTGCGGTTGGCCAACTCGATGGCCTCCTCGTCGGAGGCGAAGGTGGTGACCGGTGCGACCGGGCCGAAGATCTCCTCGGCGAACATCCGGGCGGATGCCGGGACATCCGTCAGCACCGTCGGCGCATAGAAATATCCCTTGTCGCCCACTGTCTTTCCGCCGGTGAGCACCCGGGCACCGCTGTCGGTGGCGTCGGCGACGAGTTCGGTCACCTTCTCGACGGCGGCCCGGTCGATCAGCGGGCCCACCTGCACGCCGTCGTCGATGCCCGCGCCGATCTTCATCGCGCCCATCTTCTCGGCGAGCTGGCCGGCGAATTCCTTCGCCACCGACTCGTGCACGATGAAACGGTTCGCCGCGGTACACGCTTCGCCGATGTTGCGCATCTTGGCCACCATCGCACCGGCCACCGCACGATCGAGGTCGGCGTCCTGGAAAACCAGGAAGGGCGCGTTCCCGCCCAGTTCCATCGACACCCTGAGGACCTGCTCGGCCGACTGCTCGATCAGTTTCCTGCCAACCGCGGTCGATCCGGTGAAGGTGAGCTTGCGCAACCGCGGGTCCCGGATGATCGGTTCGGCCAGTGCCCCCGACTGCGACGTGGTGACCACGTTGACGACGCCGGCGGGAACTCCGGCGTCGGTGAGCAATTGAGCCAGCGCGAGCGTTGTGAGCGGGGTCTGGGCGGCCGGCTTGATCACCACCGTGCAGCCCGCCGCCAGCGCCGGACCGATCTTCCTAGTGCCCATGGCCAGCGGGAAGTTCCACGGCGTGATGGCGAACACCGGCCCGACCGGCTGCTTCATGGTGAGCAGGCGAGTGCCGCCGGACGGCGCGATCGAGTACCTGCCGGAGATTCGCACCGCTTCCTCGGAGAACCAGCGGAAGAACTCCGCCCCGTAGGTCACCTCGCCCAGGGCCTCCGCCAGCGGCTTGCCCATCTCGAGCGTCATCAGCAGTGCGAAGTCGTCGGCCCGGTGCCTGAGGAGCTCGAACGCCCTGCGGAGCAATTCCCCGCGATCACGCGGATCGGTTGCCGCCCAATCTTTCTGGGCGGCAACTGCGGCGTCGAGCGCCTGTCTGCCCTGCTCAGGACTCGCATCTGCGACTGTGGCCAGCAGATCGCCGGTGGCCGGGTTCTCGACCTCCACACCGCCGGCAGTGTCGACCCACTCTCCCCCGATGAACAGGCCGGTCGGTACCGAGCGGATGACCGAGGAAACGGCATCGGCGGCGATCGTCATGGTCGACTCCTGTACTGGAACTGGACCCGGGGAACCGCTCGACACAGCGGCGTTGCGGTTTAATAGCACAAAACTACGACGCCGTTGCGGTGTCCGCAAGCCGCAGGGAAGGAACGCCGTTCATGACAGCGTCCGGCACCGGGATGGACCAGGCCGGTCCGCGACTGCGCGCGGCGCGCCAGGCCAGGGGTCTGTCGCTGGCCGGGGTCGCCTCGGCGGCCGGGATCACCAAGGGCTTCCTGTCACTGGCCGAACGCGGGCTGACCAGGGTGTCGGTGCCGAGCCTGCTGGCCATCTGCGCAGCGCTGGACATCTCGATCGGTTCCCTGTTCGACTTCCCCGACCCCGCCACCGCAGCCGGGGTTGTCGGCCGGGGAAGCCCGCTGCAGATGGGCGGTATCGACATCACCGAGTACCTGCTGACCGCTGCGGATCAGCCGCACCTGCAGGTCATGCGTACCGAACTCCTGCCCGGCGGTGGCTCCGGCGGCGCCTACCGGCTGGACACCGAGACGGTGTTCGCCCTGGTGCTCGCCGGCAGCCTGACCATCGTCGTGGACGGCGAACAACGGTCACTGACCCACGGCGAATCGACCTGCTACCCGGCCCGATCGCTGCATGAATGGTCCAATCCGTCATCCACCGAACCGGCGGAAGTGCTCTGGGTTTTCGCGCCCCCGCTGCCCGGCAACCACTGACCCTACGGACGGATCCTCGTTCAGCGAGCGTCAACTCGGCCGCGAGGATCTACTTCGGCGCGTTTGGGACTGGAGTGATAGAAGTCGACACATAGCCCCTCGTAGGCGAAGTCGATCCTCGCCGGGCGCGGGGGTTGCCGCGGCAGGGCACGGGGGTCGCGGTATCAGCCCTTGCGGGACTTCACCTCTTCGGTGATCTGGGGAGCGACCGCGAAGAGGTCGCCCACCACGCCGAAGTCGGCGATCTCGAAGATCGGTGCGTCCGGATCCTTGTTGACCGCGATGATGGTCTTCGAGGTCTGCATTCCGGCCCGATGCTGGATGGCACCGGAGATACCCAACGCGACGTACAGCTGCGGCGACACGGTGGTTCCGGTCTGACCGACCTGGAACTGGTGCGGGTAGTAACCGGAGTCGACGGCGGCACGCGAGGCACCGACGGCGGCGCCCAGCGCGTCCGCCAGTTCTTCGACGACGGCGAACTTCTCGGCAGAGCCGACGCCGCGGCCTCCCGAGACAACCGTCTTCGCGCCACCGAGTTCCGGTCGGTCACCAGCGGGCTCCAGATGTACCGCGGTGACGGTGGTGGCGGTGCCGGGATCGACCGAGAAGCCCAGCGGCACCACCGTTCCGGCCCCAGGCTGTGGCTCGGCAGCGATCGAGTTCTGGCGCAGGGTGACGATCGGAACGCCGATCTGTACCTTCGACCGCACGGCGTAGGCGCCGCCGAACACCGACAGGCTGGCGACTGAGTCGGCATCGATGTCGACTGCGTCGGTGATCACCCCGGAGTCCAGCCGGACGCTCAATCGACCGGCGACATCCCTGCCGTCAACGGTGTTCGGCAACAGGATGGCCGCCGGGCCATCCGCTGCCTCGACTGCCGCGGCCAGCGCCGCGACCTGAGGAGTCACCAGGTACCTGGCAGCGTCCTCGGACTCCCCCGCATAGATCTTCTCCGCCCCCATGGCGGCCAGCTCCGATGACAGCGTCGCGGTGGTGCCGGGTTCTCCGACCACCACGGCCGATGGGGCACCGACCCGTCGAGCCGCGGTGATCAACTCGGCGGTGATCGGACGAAGCGCACCCTCGGCATACTCGACCAGAACGAGGACTTCGGACATCAATTGTCTCCCTTGTTTTCTCGGTGACGTCAGATCAGTCGCTCGGCGGCCAGGAAGGCTGCCGCCTGGTTCGCGCCGGTGCCGTCGTCGGTAACCTTGTGCCCGGCCTCCCGCGGCGGCCTCGGCAACGACTCGACCACTGTGCTGGCGGCTGCGGCGCCTCCTGTGCTGCCGGCATCGAGGCCGAGGTCGGCGACGCCGAGGGTGGTGACCGGTTTGGACTTCGCCGCCATGATGCCCTTGAAGTTCGGGTAGCGCGGTTCCGTGATCTTCTCCGAGACACTCACCACCGCAGGCAGATTCGCCGTGACCTCGGCATAACCACCGTCGATCTCCTTCTCCGCCGACAGCGTCGAACCGTCGATGACGATCTTGCGAGCGGAGGAGATCTGAGGCAGACCGAGCCGCTCGGCCAGCATCGCCGGAACCGTTCCGGTCTTGCCGTCACTGGCTTCGTTTCCGGTGATCACCAGGTCGTAGGAGAGGGTGCGGATCGCGGCGGCCAGAGCGGCGGACGTCTGCCACGCATCCGAACCGGCGAGGGCGTCGTCGAGCAGGTGCACCGCCTTGTGCGCGCCCATGGCCAGCGCCTTGCGCACCGTCTCGCTGGCCCTGGCCGGACCCATGGTGACGACGGTGACTTCGCCACCGTGTTGCTCGGTGAGCTGCAGGGCCACTTCGACGCCGCGCGAGTCGATCTCATCGATCACCGCGTCGGCGGCGGCCCGGTCCAGAATTCCGTCCGCGGTGAGCCTTCGCTCGGAGTAGGTGTCGGGGACCTGCTTGACCAGAACGGCAATGTCCATGACGGACCTCAACCTCTCAACTGTCGATGCCTGCGTGGTGGTGTTCCGCGGTGCGGCGGGCGTCCCTGGTGGTGCCCAGCAACCACCGTAGTGAACGGCTGTTGACGGGTAAGTTACCCGTCAGTAGCCTACCGGCGCTCGGCGGTCACCCGGTGTGACGTCGTTCGCACCGAGCGCCCGGCCTCAGTCGGCGACTCCGATGTCCTCGTTCCACAGCGCTGGTTCGGCGGCGATGAACTCGGTCATCATCGCGACGCACTCCGGGTCGTCGACGATCACCACCTGCACCCCGCGGGAGCGCAGCAGCTCCTCAGCGCCGACGAAAGTGCGGTTCTCCCCGATGATCACCCGGGGGATCTTGTACAGCAGGATCGCCCCGGTACACATGTCGCACGGCGACAGCGTTGTCACCATCGTCGACGCCGCGTAGACAGATGCCGGCAGCCGGCCGATGTTCTCCAGACAGTCGGTTTCGGCGTGCCTGATCGGGCTGTCCAGTTGCACCCGCTTGTTGTAGCCGGTGCCGAGCACCGTGCCAGCCTGCACCAGGGCGGCGCCGATCGGGATACCGCCCTCGCTCCGGCCGCGCCGAGCCGCCCCGATCGCGGCATTCAGGAAGTCCGCCTCGCCCGGTAGCAGTGTCCGATCCGGCTCGGAAATCATGGCTCGCTCCTCGATCGTCAGGGATCACGACGGTGTCACCCGCCGGGCGACCGCGCACCACGGGGCGTCAGGCGCCCAGAGCCTGGTCGAGATCTGCCCACAGATCCTCGACGTCTTCCACGCCGGTCGAGATCCGGATGGTTCCCTCCGAGATACCGGCCAGTTGCAGAGCTACCGGGTCGTAATGCCGATGGGAGGTGGAGGCCGGGTGCATCGCCAGGGATTCCACCCCGCCGAGTGAAGCCGCGTTCTGCAACAGGGTGAACCTGCCGAGGACTGCCTGGGCCGCCTGTCTACCGGCATCGACGTCGAATGCGAGCATCGGCCCGTAACCATCCAGCATGTCCGAGGCCAGTGCGTGCTGCGGATGCTCGGGCAGGGACGGATGGTGCACCGCCGAGACCGCAGGGTGGGCCGCCAGCCGGATTGCCAGTTCCTCGGCGTTGGCCGTGGCGGCCCTGATCCGCAAGGGCAGCGTCTGCAGGCCGCGGATCACCAGCCAGGCGCCGAACGGATCGGGGGTGACGCCGGTGGCCACCGCGAACTTCCAGCCGGCCTCGAACAGCGCGCCGTCCGCGTACGTCACCACGCCGGCGGTGACGTCCGAATGGCCGCCCAGGTACTTGGTGGCCGAATGCAGACAGATGTCCGCCCCGAGATCCAGCGGCCGGCAGAGCAGCGGCGACGCAAACGTGTTGTCCACCACGGTGATCACCCCGTGCCTGCGGGCCACCGCGCACATCGCGGGGATGTCGGCCACCGCCGTCACCGGATTCGAGATCGTCTCCAGATACACGGCCCTGGTGTCCGGCTGGAGCGCCGCTTCCAGCTGGTCGGGTCGGTCGCCGGCGACCTGGGTGATCCGGATACCCCAGCGCTGCGACAGGTCCGAGAGCAGGCCGGTGGTGCCACCGTAGATGGAGCTCTGCACCACCAGGTGACCCCCGGCGGCCAGGTTCGCGCCGAGAGCGGTATGGATGGCGCCCATCCCGGACGAGGTGGCCACCGCGCCGGCTGCGTTCTCCAGTCCGGCCACCGACGTCTCCAGCGCGCGCACCGTCGGGTTCGCCATCCGGGAGTAGCCGAACGCACCCCGCGGGTTGTCCAGCGAATCAGTCAGCAGATCCGGATCATCGTGCGCAAACACCGTGGTCTGGTAGATGGGCACCGAAACCGGGCGTCCTTGGACATCCGTCGGGACGGCGGTGTGGACGGCCCTGGTCGCCAGCGATCGCCGGGCGGTGGACTGCCGGACCGGGTCGGCGTCCGGCTCGGCAGCCAGCTGTTCCCCAGCGGCCGTCGGGTCTTCAGGGCGGGCGTTGTCGATGTTCACCCTGGTCATTGTGCTGCAGCCGGTCGAACGATGATGCGGCGCACCGAGTCCCTCGGCACCGTGGTCCCGGTGGGCCTGGTTACCCGGGGATGGTCACAACGACCCGGGTGCGACATGCTGACCGGAGCACATCCAGGAACATGACCGGTGTCGTTGACATGCCCGAAGGGAAGCATCGATGACCGCCCAGACCTCGCACACCGACCCGTCTCCGACAGAGCCGTCGCTCACCAAGCCATCGCTCACCGAGCCCTCGGCCACCGAGCCATCGTACAGCAGGGCCGAGAACGAGCCGCCGTTGCTGGAACAGACCATACCGGACAATCTCGACCAGACAATTGCCCGCTTCGGCGATCGCGAGGCGCTGATCGACGTCCCCCGCGGCATCCGCCTGACATACGCAGAGTTCGGCGATCAGGTCACCGCGCTGGCCAGGGCCCTGCACGCCACCGGGCTCCGTCGCGGCGACCGGATCGGCATCTGGGCGCCGAACTGCGCCGAGTGGACCCTGGTCCAGTACGCCACCGCCAAGCTGGGCGCCATCCTGGTGAACATCAACCCGGCCTATCGGACCCACGAGCTCGGTTATGTGCTGCGGCAGGCCGGGATCAGTTACCTGATAGCCGCCGAGCGGTTCAAGGCCGCTGACTACGCGGCGATGATCGGTCAGGTCCGCCCCGAGTGCCCCGCCCTGCGTGAGGTGGTCCTGATCGGGACATCGAGCTGGGAAGCGTTGCTGGACAGGGCAGATGACGTCCCGGTGGACGACATCACCGCCATCCAGGCGGAGCTGGACCCTTGCGATCCGATCAACATCCAGTACACCTCGGGGACAACGGGCTTTCCGAAGGGTGCCACCCTGTCCCACCGCAACATCCTCAACAACGGTTATCTGGTCGGCGAAGGATGTGGCTACACCGAGGCGGACAGGATCTGCATCCCGGTGCCCTTCTACCACTGCTTCGGCATGGTGATGGCGAACCTGGCAGCCACCAGTCATGGCGCGGCCATGGTGATTCCGGCTCCGGCCTTCGACCCGGCTGCCACCCTGCGCGCCGTCCAGCAGGAGAAGTGTACGTCGCTGTACGGCGTGCCGACGATGTTCATCGCCGAATGGGCGCTGCCGGACTTCCACTCGTTCGACCTGTCCAGCCTGCGCACCGGCATCATGGCCGGCTCCCCCTGCCCTGCAGAGATGATGAAGAAGGTGATAGTCGCCGGCATCAAGGAGATGACGATCGCCTACGGGATGACCGAGACGTCGCCGGTGTCTATGCAGACCCGCGCCGACGACTCCTTCGATCACAAGGTGAACACCGTCGGACGGGTCAGCCCGCACCTCGAGGTGAAGATCATCGACCCGGCCACCGGTGAGACGGTGCCCCGCCGAACCACCGGAGAGTTCTGCACCAAGGGTTATTCGGTGATGCTCGGGTACTGGGAACAGCCGGACAGGACCGATGAGGTGCTGATCGACGGGTGGATGCACACCGGTGATCTCGCGCTGATGGACGACGACGGCTACGTGCAGATCACCGGCCGGATCAAGGATCTGGTGATCCGCGGCGGCGAGAACATCTATCCCCGCGAGATCGAGGAATTCCTGTACACCCACCCGGACATCAAGGACGCGCAGGTGATCGGGGTTCCCGATCCGAAGTACGGCGAGGAACTCTGCGCGTGGATCCAGATGCGTGACGGCGCAACACCCCTGACCGTAGCGGCGATCCGCGAGTTCGCGGACGGCAAGCTGGCGCCTTACAAGATCCCGAAATACGTGCAGATCGTTCAGGAGTTCCCGATGACGATCAGCGGCAAGATCCGCAAGGTGGAGATGCGGGAGAAGAGCACCAAGGACCTCGGGCTGGGCTGATCGGCGCGGCCGGGCGGGGAACGGCCAGAGCGGCCCGTCGCCACACACGAGGGGTCGAGGACTCCGCACGGGGCGATGGGCGTCATCCAATTTGCCACATTTCCGCAACGTCAACAGCGTGTCCGCCTCGCGCAGGTCTAGAGTCCGGAAAGCTACCAGCACAGTGCGCCGTCACGTCGATTGAGACCCGACCTGAATCTCATCACAATCGTTCGTCAACCATGGCTGATCGCGGCGACCATAGTGGTGACTTCACTGAGCCTGACCACCACACCGCCACCGGCCAGCGGGAAGGCGCCTGGTCAGCCGTCGCCGCCGAGTGATATGGCAGCCGCCGCGGCAGTGCTCGGATCCGCTGCGGGCCACTCAGACCGGGTGGCCGCATCCCGGCGGACTCCGGCCGTCTCGCTGGCGGAGGCCACCGAGCGATTGTTCGCCGACGAGGACCGCACCAACCTGCAAGCCGCACTGGACGCGGCTGCTCCGGAAGTGTTCGCCGGGATCGAGTACGACGGCGTCACCGATACCGTCACCGCCCGTTTCCGCGGAGATACTCCACCGGCCGCACAGACCCTGCTCGACCGATTCCCGCATCCGGTGCGCGCGCTGAACGTCCAGTACTCCCGCCAGGATCTGGCCGCCGCTGCGGCCAAGCTTGCGGCGCTGAACCTCGAGGGCGTGTGGGTGAAACCTGACCCTCATGACCAGCAGCTCGCCGTCGCCGTACTCGCCGGAAAAGAGCAGCTGGCGCGAGACGCGGCGGATCGCCTCCACCCCACCGTGCCCATCGACATCAACGTCTGGGATCCGAACGGCCCCGGTAACGAGTACGGGGCGTGCACAAGCGTGCATAGCTGCGGTTGGCCACATAGAAGCGGAACAGCAGCGGTCAACGAGGCGACCTCGGGAACGTGCTCCTGGGGGCTGCCATGAGTTCGTCCGACGGTACGTACTGGGCAGTGACAGCGGGCCATTGCGCGGCTGTCAATCAGAACTTTCGGCACGGTGAACAGCCGCTCGGCCCACTACGACAACGCACTACGTCGGACCAGGAATTGACATCGCCAGAATACGGATCGACAACGCCTACTGGACGAACGGCGGATCCGGCTACATCTATGATCGGAGCAACCTACCGACCCCAACACCTCTCACGGACCAGATGAACACCCTGAACGATGTATACGTGGGACAGACCCTGTGTCAATCTGCGATCGACACGTCCGCTGCCTTTTCGTGCGGGACGTTGGACGACACTGTTGGCGAGGATTTCTTTCCAGTTGTTTCGATGGACGGGTGTCCGGGCGATAGTGGTGGCACCTGGTATTCGATCATCAGCTCGACACGACGACGGGCGGTGGGCTATCACCAGGGTCAGGGTCCGGGCGAACCCGTGGGAAGCTGTCACGCTGCCGGCTACCACTCCAACTTCACGTTCGCCAGTGACGCGAAGACGTACTTCACCCAGAACTCGGCTGCCACCTTTACGATCGTCACCCGCTAGCCGGTGACCCGCAAAGCCCTGTTACCGATCACGGTGGTATCGATCGCCCTTGCCGGCTGCACCCAAGGCCATGATGACCGCGAACCGACCGGCGGACTCAGCTCACCTGATCGACCCACCGCTGCCGTCAGCACGCAGAACACCCGCGGGCCGGCCACGCAGCGCACCCGCGAGCCAGCCCAGGGCGTCATCATCGTTGACGGCACGACTGTTGCCGGAACAGTTTGGTTGACCGTCGCACCCAAGGGTGCACCGCCGATCGCCGTGTGTTGGCCACAATCCATTCCCGAACCCGAGATGCCTGGAGTCCCCAATCCGCCACTGCCATTGACGTGTCGCGAGGCGACACCGACCGACCTGGACGGGAAGAGGATCCCGAATCCCGGCCAGGGAATGGCCCGGCAGTATCGGGTGCGCGGAGTTGCCCACGTCAAGAACGGATCGTTGACCTCGCTGTCCGGAACGATTCTTGAAGGAACGCCCCGTCACGTTGAAAGTCCGCAGCCGTTCAAGTCCTGCGGTAACCGCCCCTGGGCGTCTGACAAGACACCCTCTGATGTCGATACCTCGGCCGTTCTCACCGTTCTCAACTCCGACCCGGCGGTCACCGGTAGTGGGTTTCTCCCGGTGAAGAATCGGACGGTGCTGGCCGTTGCCTCCACGACGCCTGATGACTCCGAACGCCGCTACGCAACCCTGTGGCCAAACCTTTGCCTCGTCCGCAGCCTTCAGCGCAAGGCCGACGCCAAGCGGCAGATCGACCAGCTTGGCCTGGACGACCGGCTGATCGCGAATGCGGACCTGCTCGGACGGGTTGTCGTTCGCGGTCCGTACGTCACTCGTGCCATGATCACCGGCGACCCGGAACCGTCCGGGCCGGCCATTTCCTGGCGGCCGGCGCTGGCACCGGCGCGACCCTGACGGTGGCGCTCTTCCAACGGGCGGCGTCAGCCCCTTCCCGCCAGTTTCAGCAGGACGTCGACCGCCGCGGTGACGACCCTGTTGTCCGGCGCCGCGCTGGTACTGCTGGCGCCGCCGGCGATGGCTTGCGGCTGCGGCGGAGTGGCTGCCGAGTCCGGCTACCGGACCGCAGTCGACACCGAGATTGCCCTGCTCACCGGCGACGGCACGACCGAAACGGTTCACCTGCGACTGTCGATGCAGCCGACCTGGGCCTGCTGGTCCCCACTGCGACTCCGGCCACCGTCACCTTGAGTGATGCCGACATCTTCGACAACCTCACCGTCACCACCCGCCCCCGGCCGGTCGAGAAGTTCCATCTGTTCGGGCCGGCAGTGTTGTTCGACTCCGGTTCGCGGTCCGGCAACAAAACGGGCGCCTACGGACACTGTTGGCCGCCGGCGCCGTCGGTCACCGCGGTGGATCAGTACCTGGCCGATCCCAGCACCGCGATCGTTTCGCACTTCACCTTCGACCGAGCCCGACCGACGAGGCTGATCACGCCAAGATCGAGGAATTCCTGTACACCCACCCGGACATCAAGGGCGCGCAGGTGATCGGAGTTCCCGATCCGAAGTACGGCGATGAGCTCTGCGCCTGGATCCAGATGCGTGACGGCGCAACACCTCTGACTGTAGCGGCGGTCCGCGAGTTCGCCGACGGCAAGCTGGCGCCTTACAAGATCCCGAAGTACGTGCAGATCGTTCAGGAGTTCCCGATGACGATCAGCGGTGCAAGATCCGCAAGGTCGAGATGCGGGAACGGTCGACCCGCGACCTGGGACTCGGCGAGACCGAACCTGACCAGCCGGTAGGCCGAATCGCCTCCGGCGAGTGCAGCAAATGTCCGGCTGGGTGCCGCGTCCGTTGCACGACCGGGCGGTCCCGCAGTGCGAACGGGTAGTCAGCTACCCGAACACGGCGGACTTCACGGTTCGGCGGGGCGCCGGCCACCGGTCAGCCTCGGTACCCACTCACCGTCGATGCCCGTTCCAGTTGGCCAGCTGCTCGGTCGGCCCGGCCTCCGGCCCCGGCTCCACCGGCGGGTCGAAGGGGATGAATCCGCCGCGGCGCTCCGCGGAGATGATTCCGTCCGCCCGGTCGAGGACCGGTTGGGCCACCGCTGGCGGCGCCTCGACTTGCTGACCGGTGGCAACAGCCAGATCCCACCCGTGAACCAGGATCTCATTGGCGTACTTCCACACGCCAGTCGCGCCGGGCACCACGATTCCGGGTGGGACCGTCACTTCGCCGGCCAGCGCCGAATCGGTCCAAGCGGCCCGTAGGCCAGGCAATCGGGCGCGGAAAGCGGTGGCGAAATCATCGCCGGATACATCGCGGATCACCTGCGGTTGCGCGTTGACGTCTCCGCCCTCGGCGACCACCCTGGCCCGGTCGAGTACAGCGAGCAGGTGCCCCGCCAGCTCCCGCACGGTGAACTCCGGGCACGGCGTGGGCACCTCCCACTGGCCAGGCCGGACCGCCCCCAGCAGATCGCCCGCCCAGTCCTGGGCGGCTTCGTAGACCGGCCTCGGATCAGTGTGTTGCTCCATTCGCTCTCCTCGGTTGATACCGACCCTCTGGCCGGTTGACAGAGTCTGCAACCAAATACCCGACACCGGTTGACATGTTTATCTGGAATTCTTCGGACATGCGCGTAGATCGGTTACTTGCCCTCGTCATGGTGCTGCGCTCCCGGCGCCGGACGACAGCCGCGGAGCTGGCCACCGAACTCGAGGTGAGTGAGCGCACCGTGCTCCGCGACATCGCGGCCCTGGCGGCCGCGGGCGTGCCGGTCTACTCCGAGCGCGGCCGCCGCGGCGGTTTCGCACTGTTGGGCGGCTGGAGTACCGACCTGTCGGGACTCAGTGGTACAGAGGCGCGTGCCCTGCTGGTGGCCGGATCATCGACGCTCGCCGAACTCGGGTTGGGCCCGGCTTTCGCCACCGGCCTGGCAAAGGTGCTCTCGTCGCTGCCCGAGGAACATCGGCGCATGGCCGAGGACGAGGCGGCGCGGATCCTGGTGGTGAGCGAGGGATACGTCGGCGGCCGCGAACCGGTGCCGTGCTTGGCTGTGGCGCAACGCGCGGTCACCGCCGGCCGGCGGTTGCAGATCAGCTACCGCCACAGGAGCGCCGAGGCGCCGACCCGGCGGACGGTCGATCCCGCCGGCCTGGTCTGCGCCGGTGGCACCTGGTATCTGCTGGCGGCGCATCGCCGTCAGCAGAGGACTTTTCGGGTATCCCGGATATCCGCGGCCCGGATACTCGACGCACCCGCCGATCTCGCCGGCCTTCCGGGCGTAGTGGAATGGTGGGAGCGCAGTCGGCAGGACTTCTCGGCACGATCTCCGGCGTTGCGGGCGGTCGTACTGGCCGATCAAGCCGCCGCCCGATTGCTGCGGGAACGATCGCGGGCGGTCGCTGCGTCGACCTCGCTGAAGGACGGTCGGACCCAGCTGACGCTGGAGTTCGCCGACAAGGCGCACGCCATCGGAGTGTTGTGGCCGCAGGCCGATGGCATCGAGGTGCTGTCGCCGGTATCGGTACGGGCCGAGCTCCGCCGCCGCGCCGAGGCAACGTGTCAGCGGCACTGCTGAGTGGGCTGATCCAGCCCGTCCGTCGTCTATTCTCTTGACCGCTACAGCACCGAAGGTTACTGTAGCGGTACAGAACCAACCGTCCGAATAGGAGACGTCGTGCACGACCTACCCATTGCCAGTTTCCTTTCCAACAGTGCTATGCGTCGCCAGTTCCCTGACGCCGACGCGGCACCACTCGCCGAGGCGTTGCGAACGGTGCCGGCCGAGTATCGCCGCCGTCGCGTCCGAGTAGCGATCGCCGAGGCTCTGAACCGAGCTGCCGGCGCCGTCGCCCCTTCGCCCGACTGCAGCCCGTTGCGATGATCCGCATATCCTCGGCAGGGTGACGAAGGTGACCCTGAAGACCGTGGCCGAGCGGGTCGGGGTCAGCGCGATGACCGTCTCGAATGCGTTCTCCCGGCCCGACCAGCTGTCGTCGGCGCTGCGTGAACGGATTCTCGCCACCGCCACCGAACTCGGCTATGCCGGTCCCGACCCCGCGGCCAGGACACTGGCCCGCGGAGCGACCGGCACCGTCGGCATCCTGCTCACCGAATCTCCGCACTATGCCTTCTCCGACGAGTTCTCGACGATCTTCCTCGCATCGATCGCCGACGAGTTGGCTCGCGCCGGGCTCTCCCTCACCCTGCTTCCGTCCAAGGGCACCGGCGAGGTGATACCCGGCCGGGATGTGGCGATGGACGGGGCGATCGTCTACTGCTGCCGCCCGGGTTCCGACGGGGCCGGATGGCTACGACGCCGCCGAATGCCGTTGGTGAATGTCGACCAGCCGCCGGAGCCCGGAACCACCAGCGTCAACGTCGACGACCGCAACGGCGCCAAGGCGGCCGCCCAGCACCTGATCGACCTCGGCCATCGCCGGATCGCGATGCTCACCGTCGGCCAGGGCTCCGACACCTCGACCGACCCGGCAGCGTGGTTCACCTCCCGGCAACGCAGGCAAGGGTGGCTGGACGTCCTCGCCGTCGCCGGCATCGAACCGGTGTCGCTGAGCAGCCCGGTGAGTACCCAGGAGCAGGGCGCCGAGGCGGTGCGAGCACTGCTGGAAGAGCCCGATCGACCCACCGCGGTGTTGTGCTACTCCGATGCGCTGGCAGCCGGTGTGGTGCGCGCCGCCGAGGATGCGGGATTGCGCGTCCCCGATGACCTGTCGGTCGTGGGGTTCGACGACACACCGTTGGCCAGGCGCTTGCGGCCGGCGCTGACCACAGTGCACCAGGACATCGAGGGCAAGGGCAGAGCTGCCGCCGCGGCACTTGCCGCCGCCGTCTCCCGGGACAGGGCCGGCGGCATGCCGAGGGTGCGGCACCAGGTGTTACCCACCGAGCTGATCGTCAGGGACTCGACCGCGCCTGCAGTATCCGGCTGAGCAGCGCGCTCCCCCGCCGGTTCCCTTGCACTGCGGGCGATGTCGTCGAGCCGGCCGGGGTCCAGGTCGGCTCGGGTCAACGGTGTCGGAGTTCCAGCAGCGCGTCGACCGCGGCCGCGCCGCCCAGCCCGGACACCCCTCCGCCGCGTCGAGAACCTGCCCCTGCCAAGAGGATCCGCTTGCTGCCCTCGATCGCCACTCCGAACCGGGCGGCCGGGGACCCGAGATCTTCGTCATCCTCGGCGAACGGCCAGGTCAGGTCGCCGTGGAAGATGTTGCCGCCCGGCATGCCGAGCGCGCTCTGCACATCCAGCGGCGACGCGACGTCAAGACACGGCTCTCCGCCGGAATCGGTTGCCAGGCAGTCCTCGAGCGGCTCGGCCAGGTACTCCTGCAGCGATGCCAGCGCCGATGTTGCGGCCCGAAGGCGGGCCGACTCGGGATCCGACAGGAACAGGTCCACGGGTGTGTGCAGGCCGAACAGCGTCAAGGTCGCGAGGCTGCCGTCGGTCGACGCCGCCTCGAGGATCGACGGGTCGGTGATCGAGTGGCAGTACACCTCGCTCGGGACAGGGTCCGGCAGATCGCCGGACGCCGAGACCCGATAGGCGGACTCCAGTTCGTCGAAGCCTTCCCGCAGGTGGGCGGTCCCGGCGAAGGCGGTAACCGGATCCACCCCGGATGCCAGCCGGGGCAGCCTGCTCAGCAACATGTTGATCTTGATCTGCGTCCCGACCACCGGCTCGGAGTCGCGTCCCAGCCAGCCGTCGACGACCGCCGGCGCCACCGCAGCCAGCAGATGTGAGGCGGTCGCCTGTACGGCTCGCCCGTCGTCGTCGCGGCCGATCACCGTCACGGCATCCGGTCCCTCGTCCACCTCGACGATCTCCACGCCGCAACGGATCTCGACACCGGCGTCGCGGGCGCGGATCTCCAGCGCATCGGCCAGTGCCCCCATCCCGCCGATCGGGACCAGCCACTCGCCGGTGCCCCTGCCGATCAGGTGGTACACGAAACACCTGTTGGCCAGCAGGTTCTCGCCGAACAGAGATGCATGGGTGCCGATCAGCGCATCGGTGGCCACCACTCCGCGGACCGCGTCGTCGGCAAGCCTGCGGGTGATCATCGCCCCGATCGGTTCGGTGAACACGTCCTGCCAGATCTGGGAGCCGGCCGCGTCGATCACCGCCGCCCGCACCTGCGAACGGCGGCGCAGCGGTCCGCTCAGCATCGGGGCAACCACCCTGGCCATGGCCGCCAGTTCGCCGTACAGCTGTTGCCAAGCGGAGAACTCGGCATCGGAGCCGGTCAGCGATCGGAACGAATCGGCGGTGACCGATCCGGGAACCGGCTCCACCAGCAGGCCGGTCTGCCTGCCGCGGCGCAACAACGGCGTGTAGGACGAGACCGGCCGGCGCGCCAGCGGGAGCCGGATGCCGAGCCGGTGCAGCAACGCATCGGGGAACAGCGAAAAGAGATAGGAATACTTCGACAGCAGGACGTCGTAGCCGCTGAATACCGCCGCTCCGATGGACGCGCCGCCCAGCTGCCGGCTGCGTTCGAACAGGGTCACCGTGTGCCCCGCGTCTGCGGCCAGAATCGCCGCCACCAGACCGTTGTGACCGCCGCCGGCCACCACAACACGGTTGTTCGTCATACCTGCCACCCAACACCCGATGCCCACCGGCCTGGGCACGCAGGGAAGGCGAAGCCGACCAGTGCCGATCAGGCCATCCTCCATCCCTGGCGCGCCGCACGTACCGAGCACGCCGAAAACGGGCCATCACCGTCCGGCCAGCACTCCACGACCGGGGCCCAGTACATCGGCGATGGCGTTCTCCAGCAGGGTGATGCGATCGGTGGCCGAACCGACGGGCATGCCCAGTTCCGCGGCGTCGGTCTCGGCACCTGGACGCCCGGCGCCGATACCCACCTCGTAGCGCCCGCCGGTGAGCGTGTGCAATGTCGCCGTCTCGCAGGCCAGCTGGCCTGCGGTCCGATTCGGCGTGCCCGGTCGGCCACCCCACAGTCCGGTTCGGAAGGACTAACCTGGAGGCCGTCATGTGACAGGTCCCATTACTGGCCTTGACGGGCCTCTCGATTTCAGGAAGCAGGCGAAGAGCGACCGTGTCGTCACCGTCGTCGTCCACCGTGCCGGAATTCGGACCCAACGACTGGTTCGTCGAGGAGAAGTATCAGCAGTACCTCGCCGATCCGAACAGTGTCGACGAAATCTGGCGGGACTACTTCGCCGACAAGAAGGTCAACGGAGGCGATCCGTCGGCGTCTCCCGCTCTCAGCACCAAGACGGCCGAGAGCGCGCCGGACGCACCTCCGGCGACGGCCCCGGCAGCATCGCCGGCATCGAGTTCGTCGAACGGCGCGCCGGCACGACCATCCTCGACCCCGCCCCCGCCGCCACCGCCTCCGGCCCGCACAGCCGAATCCGCAGCGCCGGCCAAGCCCGCCCCGGCCGCCCCGGCCGCCCCGGCCGCCCCGGCCGCAGCGACATCGGCGCCCGCCAAGCCGGCGGCTCGACCCACCGCCACCCCGGACGACGCCAAGGCAGCCGCCGACGCCAAGGCCGCCAAGGTCGCCTCCCAGGCCGCCAAGGACGCACCCACCGAATCCAGCTCGCCGATCCGCGGCGCCGCCGCCGCCGTCGCCCGCAACATGACCGGCTCGCTGGAGATCCCGACGGCGACCAGTGTGCGGGCGGTCCCGGCGAAACTGATCAGCGACAACCGCATCGTCATCAACAACTTCCTCAAGCGCACCAGGGCCGGGAAGATCTCCTTCACCCACCTCATCGGGTACGCCATCGTCAAGGCGGTCGCGGATCACCCGAACATGAACCGGCACTACGCCGAAGCCGACGGCAAGCCGCAGGTCGTCACGCCGGCGAACGTCAGTCTGGGGCTGGCCATCGACCTGCCCGGCAAGAACGGGCAGCGGACCCTGGTCGTCATCCCGATCAAGAACGCCGACGGCATGACCTTCACCCAGTTCTGGGCGGCCTACGAGGCGGTAGTGCGCAAGGCCCGCGACGGTGACCTGACCGCAGAGGACTACGCCGGCACCACCATGTCGTTGACCAACCCGGGCGGCATCGGCACCGTTCATTCGGTGCCAAGGCTGATGCAGGGTCAGGGCACCATCATCGGCGTCGGCGCCATGGAGTACCCGGCGGAGTTCGCCGGCGCCAGCGAGCGCACCCTGGCGGAACTCGGCATCTCCAAGATCATGACGCTCACCTCCACCTACGATCACCGGATCATCCAGGGCGCCGAGTCCGGCGAGTTCCTCAAGCGCATCCACGGTCTGCTGCTGGGCGATGACAACTTCTACGACGACGTGTTCGCCTCGCTCCGAGTGCCGTACGAACCGGTCCGCTGGGTGCAGGACATCAGGGGCGGCGCCGGCGGCGAGGTGGACAAGACCGCGCGGGTGCTCGAGGTGATCGACGCCTACCGGACCCGCGGGCATCTGATGGCCGACACCGATCCGCTCAACTATCGGCAGCGCAAGCACCCGGACCTCGACGTGCTGAGTCACGGCCTGACGCTCTGGGATCTGGAGCGCGAGTTCCCGGTCGGCGGTTTCAACGGCCAGCAGTTCATGAAGCTGCGCGACGTGCTCGGGGTGCTCCGCGACGCCTACTGCCGGACGGCCGGCATCGAGTACATGCACATCCAGGATCCGGTGCAGCGCAAGTGGATCCAGCAGCGTGTCGAATCGCCGCGCCTGCACCCGAGCGTGGACGAGCAGAAGTACATCCTGGGCAGGCTGAACTCCGCGGAAGCCTTCGAGACCTTCTTGCAGACCAAGTACATCGGGCAGAAGCGGTTCTCCCTCGAGGGCGGGGAGACGGTCATCGCCCTGCTGGACGCGGTGCTGAACAGGGGGGCGGAGTATGGCCTGGACGAGATCGTCATCGGCATGGCGCACCGCGGCCGGTTGAACGTGCTGGCCAACATCGTCGGCAAGCCGTATTCCCAGGTGTTCCGCGAGTTCGAGGGCAATCTGGACCCCGGACAGGCCCACGGCTCAGGAGACGTGAAGTACCACCTGGGCGCGGAAGGCAAGTACACCAGGCCGTTCGGTGACGGGGGGGTTGCCGTCACGCTGGCCGCCAATCCCTCACACCTGGAGGTCGTCGATCCGGTGCTGGAAGGCGTGGTGCGGGCCAAGCAGGACCAGCTCAATCGCGGTGAGGACGGCTTCACCGTGATGCCGGTGGCCATCCACGGGGACGCGGCTTTCGCCGGCCAGGGCGTGGTGGCGGAAACGTTGAATCTCTCCCTGCTGCGCGGTTACCGCACAGGCGGCACCGTGCACGTGATCATCAACAACCAGGTCGGCTTCACCACCGCGCCGGAGTACTCCAGGTCCAGTGAATACTGCACCGATGTCGCCAAGACGATCCAGGCGCCGATCTTCCACATCAACGGTGACGATCCGGAGGCGGCGGTGTGGGCGGCTCAGCTCGCGGTCGAATACCGCGAGACTTTCCGCCAGGACGTGGTGATCGACCTGATCTGCTACCGCAGGCGTGGGCACAACGAGGGCGACGACCCGTCGATGACGAATCCGTTGATGTACCAGATCATCGATGGCAAACGGTCGGTCAGGAAGATCTACACCGACGCGCTGATCGCCCGTGGGGATCTGTCGAACGAGGACGCTGAGGAAGCGCTGAAGGACTACCACCAGCAGCTGGAACGGGTCTTCAACGAGGTCAGGGAACTGGAGATGAGCACGGCCGTCGCCTCTCCGACCATCGAGCAGGAACAGCCGATCCCGCAGAAGGTGGAAACCTCGATCACCGCGTCCGTCGTCGAACACATCGCCGACGCGCATCGTGACTTCCCGGAGGGATTCACCCCACATCCACGGGTGAAGACGGTGCTGGACCGCAGGGTCGAGATGTCACGGAACGGGGACATCGACTGGGCTTTCGGCGAACTGCTGGCTTTCGGTTCGATCGCCATGGACGGCCGCTGGGTGCGGCTGTCCGGACAGGACACCCGCCGGGGCACCTTCGTGCAGCGCCATGCATGCCTGATCGATAAGAACACCGGTAAGGAATACGTTCCCCTGCAACACCTCTCGGCCGAACAGGGCAAGTTCCTCGCCTACGACTCGGCGCTCACCGAGTACGCCGCGCTCGGCTTCGAGTATGGCTACTCGGTGGCGAACCGGAATGCGCTGGTGTTGTGGGAGGCCCAGTTCGGCGACTTCGTCAACGGGGCGCAGTCGGTGATCGACGAGTACATCTCCTCCGGCGAGGCGAAATGGGGCCAGCAGTCCGGGGTGGTGCTGTTGCTGCCGCACGGTCACGAGGGGCAGGGCCCTGACCACACGTCGGGGCGCATCGAGCGCTTCCTGCTGCTGTGCGCCGAGGGATCGATGACGGTGGCGACACCGTCGACCCCGGCCAACTACTTCCACCTGCTCCGCCGGCACGTGCTCGACGGTGTCCACCGCCCGATGGTGGTCTTCACCCCGAAATCGATGCTGCGCAACAAGGCAGCCGTTTCCGCGGTCGGCGAGTTCACCAGCGGGAAATTCGAATCCGTGCTGCCTGACCGTTCCGGGGAGGCGGCCGATCCGGGCGGCATCCGGCGGGTGCTTCTCACCTCCGGCAAGCTCTACTACGAACTCGACGCCTACCGCAGGAAGCAGGCCATCACCGACACTGCCATCGTTCGGCTTGAGCAGCTGTACCCGGTGCCGCGGCGGAAGCTGGCACACGTGCTGGAGCCCTACGCCGATGTCCAGGACATCCGCTGGGTGCAGGAGGAACCGGCCAACCAGGGAGCATGGTCGTTCCTGGCGATGGCGCTACCGGAGATGATGCCGGAGCTGGCCGGCCTGCGCCGGGTGTCACGCAGGGCGATGGCCGCCCCGTCGGCCGGATCCCACCGGGTGCACGAGGTGGAACAGGCTGCGGTCATCACCGCGGCGTTCGCGGACTGAACCCGCCGCCTCTTCCCCTGCGCACCGTATGCCCCTGTACCGATCTTCCGCGCGGAGCACGTACGTCCATGGGCCGTCCGTCCCCGTGACGACGGCCGGCCCGGGACGCCGAGAAGGGATCACCATGCAAGGAGTTCAGACCGGGCAGCCGGTCGGTGCAGATGAAGATCGCCGTCGGACGACAAGGAATCCGCGATCGCCTTCTACCGGGGGGTGGGTGAGACGGGACAACCGAAGACAAGGCCAGATACAACAGTGCCGGCTGACCGTCACCGAATGACCGCAGCCAAGGGTGTGATCGTCGAACTCGACCGACGATGAGCCACCTGGTCAGCGAGTGCCGGATGTCGGCGCGGTCTGCGAAGCAAGGCTGGCGTTCGGCGCTTCGTTTACCTTGGGCTGCCGTGAATCTCGCAGGTCCCGCTGAACCTCACGCACGCCGAGCTTGCCGGCAACGTCGCTGGGCAGTGCGGAGACCAGTTCGCGTACCGCGATCACGGATGTGAACTGAACATCTGCGGCCAGTATCCGTTCTGCTAGCACCTGCCCGGACCCGGCCTGGAAGAAGGTGATCTGTTGTTCGCCCGGCCGGGCAGTCTCGTCCACAAACGTCACCTTGGTGGCCGGTCGGCCCTGCGGGTCATACGCCGATTCCACCGTGCCCAGTGACTCTCTGGCCAGCAATCGGATCCCGGCGGCCCGCAGCGAAGGCGGCGCATACCCGGTTCGGATGATGTCATTGACAGCGACGAACACCGCTTCGTCCTGGCTGGTCGATCCGGATACACGATCCCGAAGATAGCGATCGAGCGCATCCGGCTCGGTAGGCATGGCGCGCATGGCCGCGGGGCTCGACAGACCCTCCACCGGCGGGAAGATGTAATAGTCGTTGCGATCCTTCTCGGTGTCGTGCCGCCAGACCCAGCCGTTCGCATTGGTCCAGCTCTCCAGTACCCGCAGCTGCCCGTTCTGAGTGTCGCGGGTGACGACGTGCAGGTACTGGCCGTCGCCGATCGTGGCCACGGACGCGACCTCCGCAGTCCGGGCAAGTTGTTCCAGGGCTGAAGCAGCCGGTGGAGCACCAGGAGAACCGGCCGGTAGAGCTGCCTGCAGCGTTACTCCGGCGATGGCGACCACCGCGGCTGCGGTCAGACCGGTCGCCCATCGACGCCGCGAAAGATGCTGCGTCGCTGGCGATCCCATCGATCGGCTTCGACCCCGTGCCGTCTCACCGATCGCACCCGACTCCGCACCACCGGTCAGGATGCGGTCCAGCATCGCAGTGCGGGCGCCATCCGGCCAAAGGCCTTCGATGCCTTCGTCGGAAGGCCGCAGTGTGGCCACGAGCCGATCCGTTTCGGTGGCACTCATGATCGTTCTCCTTCGGTTGAGGGGATGACGCGGAACGGTGGAGCGGCCGTCGCGTCACCGGCGGAGTTCCACAGTTCGAGCAGGTGGCGGCGAGCCCGGTGAAGACGCACGGTGAAGGTCGCAGGGGTGCAGCCGGCAACGTCAGCTGCGGCCGATCGGTCGAGACCGTCCCAGCCCACCAGCAGCAACGCTTCTCGCTCGACTGGCCGGAGGTGTTGAAGCGCAGCGATGATGCTCTGCCGATCGATCACTTCGCCGTCGACAGCGGGTTGCTGGTCGGCAAGATGCGCCACCCCCGCCAGGTCGGCGCGCAATCGCTGTTGGCGACCGCGCGAACGCCAGTGGTTGCGGAGCGAATTGCGAGCGGTGACCAGCAGCCAGGGCAACGCATCCGCCGGCAGATCCGCATGCCGGCGCCAGGCTGCGGAGTACACCTCGGCCACCACCTCATCCGCGGTGGCTGCGTCAGCCTGTCTCCGGACGTAGCCGTACACCCGCCGCGAGGTTTGCTCGAACATCGAACGAAACTCGCCTTCGGGCCCGGAATCGCGGCTGCCGTCGATGTCCACACCCGGAAGTGTCCGGGACGGCGTCGAATCTTACCGGTGCCGCCAGTGACTCATCCTCCGTTAGTGGACGCAGAGGCTGACGTGGGTGCGCTTCCACCCGCGGCCGGGGCCCCGGCCTTCGGGTCCGACAGCACGGTGTACCTCAGCGCCGCCGTTGCCGCTGAAGATCCACCGGTGAAGGTGATGGTGTGCCGGCCGGCCTTGGCATCGCCCGGCACCGTCAGTCGGAGGTCGGTGAGAACACCGTCGGCGTTGGCCTGCACCGCACCGATCCGTGCGCCGTCGAAGGTCACCGTCACCCACTCGCCGGCCGCGAACGAGTTGGCATCCACCCTGACCAGCTGACCACGCGGACCGGCGTCGGAGCTGAGCAACGCCTGCGGGTGGTAGCCCCGCGCCGGCTGCTGAGCGGCCACCGTCACCGTGTCGGCGGCGACCGCCTTCGAGCTCGTCCCGCGCATCGTCACGCCGTACAGGCCGTCATCCGCGCTCTTGGGCACCACGACGGACGCGGTCACCGCGCCACCGGCATCCGCCGTGGCGACGGTTCCGGCCGTCTGCTGACCCTTGCCGGCGGCGATGGTGGCCCGGCTGACCGGGCCGCTGCCCAGGGCGACGGCCACCTTCTCGCCCGGAGTGAACCCGTTGCCGCGCACCACGATGGTGCTGCCGGGGGCGCTGCGGTCGGCCGCCAGTGTGGTGGCGGCGGTTGCCGACGGCGGCCGGATCGAGCCCTTACCGACTGTCACCTGGAGCTGGCCGAGCGCGTCCGACACCGAGTCGGCGGCGAGCACCCTGGCGGTGAAGGTTCCTGACACCCGGTAGGTGTGGCTGCCGGTGATGGTGGCCACCCCGGACGAATTGGCCGCCGAGACGGTCGCCGTCTCGGTGTCGGAGGCATCGCCCCACTGCACCCTGGCCTGGTAGCCGCCGGCGCCGGGGACTCCACCGCTGACCGTGCCGAGAACGAAGCTCGCGCGGGTCAACGGGTTCACCTTCCGCGGGGCGCCGGATGTCAGCTGAAGACCGGACCCGTTGTCCGCGACCGCGAACACGTGGATGCGTCCGGCGGAGATCGGATCGCCGGTCTGGGCCGGCAGGGTGATCGAGGTGACCTTCTTGCCGGCTGGGATGACGAGCGGTGTGGTAGCGAACAATTTGACCTGGCAGCTGTCGGTCCCGGTGCCGTTCAACCGGTAGGACATCTGCAGCACCACGACGTTGCCGAACATCGGGTCGCCGCACCAGTCGCCGTACTGGATCGGGTACGGGGTGGTGGTGCCGTCGTCGAAGGCGACGGTACCGACGGTGTCCTGGTTCTTCTGGGTGGCGGTGCCGATCAGCGACATCCGGGTGGCACCGGGCGCCAGCGTCACCGGCATTCTCTGGCCGGCGCCGGTGGCATTGTCCGGCTTGCCGGCGGCCACCGACGGGAGGGTGAATCGCAGGTCGGTGCCGGGCACCGGCAACGGCCGGCCGGCGACTCCTCCGGCCGCCACCAGGGCTTCCTGGGAGATGCCGGCATTGCGTCCGTCGCACGGCAGCTCGGTGCCCACCGGGCCGATGCAGTCGCTGTTGAAGCCCGAGGCGTAGGACGGCGTCAACGCGTAGTGCACGGTGATACCGGCGACGCCACGGGCGATGCCGCTGGAGTCGTTGACCGTGACCCGCGGTTGGTAGTAGCCCGGCGCGGCGTAACTGTGGCTGCCCCTGACGATGAAGGTGCCCAGCCGGCCGGCGACAACCTGGCCGGCAGAGGAGGTGCCGTCACCCCAGGCGATGGTGACCACGAAGTCGGACGGCTGCTTGCCCGCTCCTCCGGAGAAGGTGGCGATGTTGCCGGAGAACGTCTGGCCCTGGCCGCTGTCCATGTCGGCCTTGGCCGTCACCGCCAGCGGCCCGGTGCCGGCGTTGCTGCCGTCGGTGAGGAACTCGACCTCTGCCAGGTTCGTGCTGGCGGCGCCGGCGGTCGCAGTGACCGTCAACCGGTAGTAGCGGTAGGTACCCGGTTTGGCGATCTGGAAGGGCCTGGTCTGGGTCCGCCAGTTGAAGACCTGGGCGGACCTGCTGTCCAGCGTCTGCCAGCTCTTGCCGTCCGCGGATCCCTGTACCAGCCACGCCGCCGGATCACCGGGATTGGGACCGGAGGTGATGGTGTACCAGGTGGCCTGCTGCGTCAGGCCGGTGAGCTGGTAGGTGATCTGCGGCTGCGCCCCGGCGAAACTGACCGCAGTGGTGCTGTCGTCGTCGAACAGCTTGGCGACATCGGTGTTCGGGGTGCCACCGGGAGTGCTGTCGATGCTGCTCGGCACACCCATGCCATCCCCGGTTGCGTCCTGCAACGGCAACGGCGCTCGGGTGCCCTTGGTCAGCGACGGCGGGGCGTCCTGCGGACGCGAGCCGAAGGCGGATGGCTTGTCGCCCATCGCGAAGTCGATGGTGGTGGCTCCGGCGATTTCGGACTGGTCGATCGACACACCGGGGTGTTGCTTGCCGTTGACCGTCAGCGACTGAACGTAGATGTTGCTGTGGGAGTTCTGCGGCGCGTTGATCACCAGGTCGCCCTTGGTGCGGTGCACAGTCGCCTTGGTGAACTGGGGCGAGCCGACCACCCAGGCCGACGATCCGACCTCCAGCGGATAGATGCCGAGCGAACTCAACAGGTACCACGACGACATCTCGCCGTTGTCCTCGTCGCCAGGATATCCCTGGCCGATCTCGCTGCCGACGTACAACCGCTGCAGGATCTCGCGGACCTTGGCGGCGGTCTTGTACTGCTGCCCGGTGTAGTCGTACATGTACGGAATGTGGTGGGAGACCTGGTTGCTCATGCCGAGCATGCCCATCCGGACATCGCGGGCCTCCAGCATCTCGTGGATGACGCCGCCGTAGCCACCGGGGTGGGTCGCCGTCTCCGGAGTGCTGAAGAACTCGTCCAGCTTGTGCGCCAGGCCGTCCCGGCCGCCGTAAAGATTGGCCAGACCGTTACCGTCCTGCGGCGCGTGGAAGGCGAAGTTCCAGGCGTTGGACTCGGTGAAGTCGCCGCCCCAGTCGGCCGGGTCGAACCCGCCCGGGAAGGTTCCGTCGGCGTTGCGGCCACGGAAGAAGTCGGTCGAGGGGTCGAACAGGTTGACGTAGTGGGTGGACCGCTCGAGGAAGTACTTCGCCTCCTCGGCCAGCTCCGCCCGACGCGCGGCCGGTACCGAGGCGTCCTTGGAGAGCTTGGCCGCCATGTTGCCGATGCCGTAGTCGTTGATCAGGCCTTCCAGCCCCCAGGACACGCTCTCGCCGGTCGTGGTGGGCGTGTAACCGAGGAAGGTGGAGGTCGCCAAACCCTTGCGCCCCACCGCGCTGCGCCCGGACAGGGTGGTGGCGTTCTTCAGCGCCGCGGCGTAGGTGTTCAGCGGATCCGGCAGCGCCACCCCCTTCAGGTAGGCGTCGGCCAGCGCGACATCCGAGCTGGTGCCTGTCATCAGGTCGGCATAGCCCGGTGATGACCAGCGGGCGATCCAGCCGCCGTCGCGGTACTGCTGCACGAAGCCGTCGGCGATCTGGGCGGCCACCTCCGGGTACAACAGTGTGTACGCGGGCCACACGGTGCGGTAGGTGTCCCAGAAGCCGTTGTTGACGTAGATCTTTCCGTCGACCAGCTTCGCGTTGGTGTTGGTTTCCGTCGGGGGGGTGGGCGCCTTCGGCGACACCGGGCTGGCGTACTGGTAGTGCGGCTGGGCCGCCGTGCCGGTGTTCTCGAACTGCGAGTTGGGATAGAGGTTGAGCCGGTACAGGTTCGAATAGGTGACCAGCAGGTCGGATTGGTTGGCTCCTCCCACGTCCAGCACGGCGAGGCGGGAGTTCCATGCGGTCTTCGCGGCGGCCCTGATCTGATCGAAGGTGCTGGCTGCCAGCTCCATGGCGTGGTTCTTCTTCGCCTGCTCGAGGGAGATGAAGGAGGTCGCGAGCTTGAGCACCACCTGCTTGTCGGTGCCGGTGGCGAAGGTGACGTACCGGGTTCCGGTGTGGCTGTTGGGCGCTGTACCACTCCCGGTGATGGCCTTGTCGAAGGTGCCGTAGACGAACATCCGGCTACGTCCGGCGGACAGGCCACTGCCGTTGTCCACCCAGCCGGTGAAGGACTTCGCGGCGGCATCCACGGTGAAGGCGCCGTTGTCGTCCACGGTGTCCAGGACCAGGTGACCGGCGGCGGCCGAATCCGGGAAGGTGAACCGCATCTCACCGCCGTGATCGGCGGGCGTTGTCTCGGCGATCAGCCCACCGGCCAGCTGGGTCTTGTAGTAGTCGGGGTGGGCCACCTCGTTCGCGTGGTCGAAGGCCAACCCGCGATCTCTGGCGTTGCCGGTCGGCACACCTGTTGCGGCGGAGGGCATCACCGACATCTGGTTCCGGTCGCCCATCCACGGGCTCGGCTCGTGGGACACCGCGAGCCCCTGCAGCACGGGGAGGTTCTGCGCGTTGTTCTGCGCCTGGTAGTAGTACTCCCAGGATTGGGAATTGGCATCGGTGACCGGTGTCAGGAAGGTGAAGCCGTTGGGCAGGGCGCTGATCGGCAGGGTGTTGCCGCGGGAGAAGGAGCCGGATGCGTTGGTACCGCGGCGGGTGTCGACGTAGTTGGTCCGGTCGCTGCCGTCGATCACCGCGGGCTGCGCCTTGATGTCGATGTCGTCGATCCAGCCGCCGAACTTGGTGTCGGCGGTGGCGCCGGCGGTATTGTCATAGCCGACCAGGATGCGGTCGATGGTCCTGCCGGGCGCCACGGCGCCGACGTCGACGGTGACGGCGTTCCACTGCGAGGCGTACAAGATCTTGCCGACGCCCTGCCCGTTGGGTGAGGCCGCCACACCGTGCGAGTCAACGGCTTTCAGGTCCGAGAGATAGCTGCCGTCGGTGAAGTGCAGATCGATCGCGGCGTAGGTGGACGGATAGCTCAGGTCGCCCTTGATCATGTCCGGCAGGATCTTGTACTGCACCTGCGTTTTCGGGCCCACCAGGATGTCCTGCTTGTCGAACAGCTGGTTCCAGGCGAAGCCGCGACCGGCTGCCGTGTGGCCGCCCGAGTAGCGCATCGCCTTCAGCCCGGTCCAGCCGACCAGTGGCTTGATGTTGAATCCGGAGATCGGACCGTTGCCGACGGTGGTCACCATCGGGGTCGGCTGGCCGCCCCCGGTGTCGGCGCTGGCGATGTCCCAGTCGGCGAGCTGCATCAGGCCGCCGGACTGCACGGCGGTGATGTTCAGCCGATAGAACTGGTAACTTCCGGGTTTGCCGACCTGGTAGGTGTTGGTGGTCAGCCGATCGGCGAACTGTACGTCGTTGCGGGCGTCCAGGTCGGTCCAGCTGGCGCCGTCCGCCGAGCCCTGCAAGGTCAGGTTCTTCGGGTCCCGCTCGGGGGCGTCACCGCCGGACGTGAGCGCGTACCGGACCACGGTGGCCGGCTTCGCCAGCTCGTACTGCACCCAGCCGGATGGCTGGAAGGCGAGCCATTTGGTGTCCGGATTGGCATCGGCGAGGTTGGCGGCCACCTCACCCGGAGGGTTCTCGGCGCTGGCCGTCACCTTTACCACCGAACCCAGCAGGCTGCCGTTGCTCGACGCGGTGCCGCTGACGTTCTGCTGCCGGGGCTTGCCGTCTGCGCCGGTTTCGACGGTCGAGATCGCCGGTTGCGGCTGGCCGTCTTCGAAGGAGGTGCTGAAGTCCCCCGACGCCGCGGCGGCTGCCGGGGCGGCCGGCCGGGAAGCTGCTGCCGCTGCGGGCGGCAGCGGGGCTGCTGCGGGTGCGGCCTGGGCGGCGATCGGTAGGCACACCGAGACCACCAGCGCCGCGGCTGCTGCCGCCGACGGCCAGCGCCGGCCTACTGGCCGCAATCCGGCGAGCGTCGGACGTCCATCGGTGGTGTTCGTCGGTCTCATCGTTGAGCCTCTCGCGGCGGCATCGGCGACGGACCCGGCGAGCAGGGCAGCCCGAGGTCGTCCACCGAGGTGTTCTGACCATCACATAGCTTCCGACGCCCGATGTCAACGTTGTCAGCCCTCGAATGTGACGCATGTCCGCGTGACGCGCCCATTGACGAAGTCAACGGCGTAGATCGTCGGGATCCTGCCTCCCGATGGGATGATCCCCGGCATGACCGAGCGCAACGACGGGGCCCCACCGGCCGCTGGCCGCCCGACGCTGCGCCAGGTGGCCGCGCACGCCGGAGTGAGCATCAAGACCGCTTCCAGGGCGCTGCGCGGCGAGGGTTACGTTGCTCCGGCGACCGCCGCCAGGGTGCAGGACGCCGCCAGGGCCGTCGGCTTCCGGCTCAATGCGATGGCCTCCGAACTGCGCCGGGGTGGGACGTCGACCCTGGTCGGTCTGGTGACCGGCGATCTGGCCAACCCGTTCTACTCGCGGGTCGCCGGCGGCATAGAACGGGAGTTGCGGACCAGAGGACTGCAATTGGTGACGGCCAGCACCGACGAGGATCCGGGAGTCGAGCGGGCGCTCATCGACGCGCTGCTGCAGCGCCGGGTGCAGGCCCTGCTGATCGTCTCCGCCTCGGCGGACCACGCCCATCTCGCCGACGAGGCCGGACGCGGCGTTCCGCTGGTCTTCGTCGATCGGCCGCCGCTGGGCGTCGAGGCCGACACCGTGCTGATCGACAACGTCACCGGCGCCAGTAGCGCAATCGCGCACCTGGTGGCGAACGGGCATCGCCGGATCGGCGTGGTGGCCGACCTGTCCCGGCTGGCCACCCAGCAGGCCAGGCTGGACGGTGTCACCGCGGCAATGGCGGCTGCCGGCATCGAGGATTGGCACCGGTGGTTCCGCCAGGATGCCCACGACGTGGCAGCCGCCGAGGCTGCCGTCACCGACCTGCTCTCGGGACCAGAACCTCCGACCGCGCTGTTCACGCTAAACAACCGGATCACCGCCGGTGCGCTTCGATCGTTGCAGCAGGAGCCTTCCGGCGCCCGTGAGCGGTCCCCGGGCGACTCCACCGTCAGGCGCCTACCGGCCCTGATCGGCTTCGACGACTTCGAGTTGTCGGACGTGCTCGGCGTCAGCGTCGTCGGTTACGACGCCGAGAAGATGGGCAGGGCAGCCGCCATACTGGCCCTGGACCGGATGGGCGGCGCGACGCCGCCGGCCAGGACCGTGGTGATCGAGACCCGGCTGGTGGCAAGGGGTTCGGGCGAGCGCCGACCCTAGCTGCCGCATCGGCCGACCGACAGCTCGATCGCCCATCGGTGCGGTCATGGGGCGGTTCGGGATCAGACCACCCTGGCGCCCTGCCGCCAGACGGCCGCGGTGATCGGCACCCCTACCCGGTAGGCCAGATACTCCGGACCCGGGGCATCGATGACGTGCAGGTCGGCACGCCGACCGACGGCGATCATGCCCACGTCGTCACGGCCGAGGGCGGCGGCCCCGCCCAGGGTTGCCGCCCGAACGGCCTCGTCCACCGTCATCCCGCAGATGAGGACCCCGAGGGCGACCACCAGGTTCATCGAGGACGTGTACCCGGAGCCAGGATTGCAGTTGGAGGCCAGCGCGACGGTGGCGCCGGCGTCCAGCAGCCGGCGGCCGGGCGCCGGCCGACTCCGGGTGCTCAGGTCGGTGGCCGGCAGCAGGGTGGCTACCGTCGTGGAGGCGGCCAGCGCTTCCACGTCGGCATCGACCAGATGGCTGCAGTGGTCCACCGACACCGCACCGACGCTGACGGCCAGTTGCACACCGGGACCCGCCCGCAGCTGGTTGCCGTGCACCTTGAGGCCGAGGCCTGCCCGGGTGCCGGCAGCCATCACCCGTCTGGCCTGTGCGTCGTCGAACGCGCCGTCGTCACAGAACACGTCGACGAACTGGGCGATGCCGGCCACCGCCTGCATCATCGGCCCGCACACCAGATCGATGTAGCTCTCTGGATTGTCCCGGTACTCCGCGGGGACGGCATGCGCGCCCAGGAAGGTGATGGCGTCGACGCCGGCGCGCTGAGCGACCTCGACCGAGCGCAGTTCGTCGGCCAACGACAACCCGTAGCCGGACTTGGTCTCCACGCACGTGGTGCCACCGCGGAGCATCTCGGCCAGGTGCCGACGGAGACCGTCGAGCAACTGCTGATTACTGGCGGCTCTGGTCGCTGCCACCGTCGAGGCGATGCCGTCCGCGGTGTACGGCTGTCCGGACATCCGGGCGGTGAACTCGGCACTGCGGTCGCCGGCGAACACCAGATGCGAATGTGAATCCACCCATCCCGGCAACACCGAACGCCCGCCAACATCGAGAGCGTCGTCGGCGGGTGGAGCATCGGCCGCCCGCCCCACCCAGACGCAGGTCCCCCCCTCGATCACCACGGCGCCGTCACCTATGACGCCCAGCGACCCGGCACCGACTTGTTCGTCGACCGTCACCAGGCTCGAAATTCCGTGCAGCAGCAGCGATCCGCTCGGCGTCCATTCGGGTCCGGCTGCCGGCCGCCTCGAGCCGTCGGTGGATCGGGACTCCACCACGCTGCCCCCTGGGTTCACCTGTTGTCGACGACCGGTCACACGCTACCGCCAGGCACCGACCACCGCCGAGGACAGCAGAGCCCCTGGATCTCCCAGCCGCTGGTGCACCCCGTCCCTGGCCACCACTTCCCCGCCGATCACCACCACCGCGACGTCGGCCGCGGATGCCGACATCACCAGTTGAGCCCGGTCGCTGCCTGCCGTTCTGGCGGAATCGGTGCGCACGGCCACCAGGTCGGCTGGCGCGCCGACGGCGATCCGGCCGGCGGGCGAGTCGATCGACCGGTGCGAGCGGACGGTCGCCGCCCGCACCAGGTCGGCGGGCGGCAGCGTCCCGCGCCGGCCGGTGGCCAGCCGCTCGCCGTACTCCAATCCACGGGCCTGCGCGAACGGGTCGACGCAGACCTGCTGATCGCCGCCGCAGGCCAGCGGCACCCCGGCGGACACCAGCGCGCCGATGGCCGGCAGCCCGTCGGCGAGGTCTGCCTCGGTGGTGGGGCAGATCACCGCGGTCACCCCGGCACCGGCCAGCCGGCAGATGTCGCCGGCCGACAGATGGGTGGCGTGGACGGCCGAGGTGCGATCGCCGAGTACGCCGGCCCGGTCCAGCAGGGCGGTCGGGGTCATCCCGGTGGCGGCCACGCAGGCCACGTTCTCCGCGGCCTGCTCGGACAGGTGCACGTGGAGCACCCGACCGGCCGCCGCGGCTGCCACCGCCGGAAGGTCCCTGGCCGGCACGGCGCGCACCGAGTGAACGGCGACGCCGGTCCGCACCGTCCCCGGCAGGGCCGCCACCCGGTCGGCCCAGGCGCCGATGGTGCCGTCCGAGAACCGTTGCTGCACCTCGGACAGCGGTTGGGCGAAGCCACCCGCCAGGTAGGCGGCGTCCAGCAACGTCACCCCGATCCCCGTCTCCGTCCCGGCGGCGGCAATGGCCAGCCCCATGGCGTTCGGGTCGTCGTATGGCCGGCCGCCGGGCGCGTGGTGCAGGTAGTGGAACTCGCCCACCGCCGTGTAGCCGGCACACACCAGCTCGGTGTACACCGCGACAGCGAGCCGATGCAGGCGGTCCGGATCCAGACTGGCCGCCAGCGCATACATGGATTCCCGCCAGGTCCAGAAGCTGCCGGCGGTCGACACCGGGGAATGTGTGCGGCCTCGTAGCGCGCGGTGGAACAGATGCGAATGAGCGTCGGCGAAGCCGGGGAACACCAGTCCCGGCAGAGTTTCCACCTCACCGTCCGGGAGTGTGGTACCGGAACCGACCGCGCCCGCACCGGCCGGCTGGAGCGCCACGATGAACCCGTCGGCGACCGAGATGTCGACCGGTCCTGACACCTCACCGTCGATCCAGGCCGCCGCGCACCGGAAGCGGTGGTCAGAAGCGGTGGTCAAGGGTCACCCCGGTACACCGTCGACGAGCCTCTCGACCGCGTCCGCCAGTGCCTGCACCCCTGCCAGGCAGTCTGCCGTCTCGGCATGCTCGCCCGGCGCGTGCGACACCCCCGAAGGGTTGCGGACGAACAGCATCGCGGCCGGCACTCCGGCAGCCGCCAGTACTCCGGCGTCGTGACCGGCACCGGTACCGATGACCGGCGCGCCCAACAGTTCTGCCAGCTCCATTTCCAGCGCCGGGTCCAGTGCCACCTGGTCGGACATCGACTCACGGTGCACCACCACAGCGCAGCCCTCCACCCTGGCCTGCATCCTGACGTCGGCGACAATCTCGTCGACCAGAGCCGCCGTATCGCCCGCAGAGCCGCATCTGACGTCCAGCCAGACCTCGACGGACGAGGCGATCACGTTGGTGCCGCCGGGATTCGGCTTCATCCGGCCTACGGTGGCCACCGCCCCGGGGTGGCTGGCAATGATCCGGCGGGCCGCCAGCACTGCCGAGGCCGCCGGGATCATCGGGTCGTGCCGGTCGGCCACCGCGGTGGTGCCCGCGTGGTTCCCCTCACCGGTCACGGTGATCCGCCATCGGCCGTGCGCGACGATCTTCGACCCCACACCGATCGCCGCCGCCGGATCGGCCGCATGCAGCAGACGCCCCTGTTCCACGTGCAGTTCCAGGAAGGCGCCGATGAGTGCCAGCCGGTCCGGGTCGGCACCGAGGTACTCCGGCTCTACTCCGGCCCGCCGGGCAGCGTCGGCCATCGAGACGGCGTCGGCGTCGTGCACACGGCGAACGACGTGCGGGTCGGCCGCGCCGGTGAGCAGCCGGGAACCCAAGCAGGGCAGACCGAACCGGCCGCCCTCCTCCTCGACGAAACAGACCACCGCCACCGGAACCGCTGGACGGATTTTGCGCACCTTCAGTTCGTCGATGGCCAGCAGCGCGGACACTACGCCGAGCGGCCCGTCGAAGGCGCCGCCGCCAGGCACCGAGTCCAGGTGCGAGCCGGTCACCACCGCCCCCCGCCCCGGCGCGCCCCACCAGGCCCAGATGTTCCCGTTGCGGTCGACCTCGACGTCGAGGCCGCGGCGCTGCGCCTGCTCGGTGAACCACTCCCGGAGTTGCAGATCGGCATCGTCGAAACCGTGCCGCGAGTAACCACCACGGCGTCCGTCCCGGCCGATCCCGGCCAGATCCGACCACAGTCCCCCGAAGCGGGAGCCGGCCGGGTTCGTCCTGATCATCGGACTGGTCCTGGCCGGCCGGCTCCGCCGTCCACCCCGCCCATCGGTAGCTGCAGATCCAGGCGGCGGGCGGCCGCGTCGGCGGCCGGATAACCGGCATCGACGTGTCGCAGCACACCCGTCGCCGGATCGTTGCTGAGCACCCGTTCCAGCTTCTGCCCGGCCAGTGCCGATCCGTCGGCGAGGCACACCTGCCCGGCGTGGATGGAGCGACCGATGCCTACCCCACCGCCGTGGTGGATGGACACCCAGCTGGCTCCGGACGCGGTGTTCACCAAAGCATTCAGCAGCGGCCAGTCGGCGATCGCGTCCGAACCGTCGGCCATTGCCTCGGTCTCCCGATATGGTGAGGCCACCGATCCGGCGTCCAGGTGGTCCCGGCCGATCACCACCGGCGCCGACAGCTCGCCGGAGGCCACCATCTCGTTGAACCGCAGGCCGGCCAGATGTCGTTCACCTGCACCGAGCCAGCAGATGCGGGCCGGAAGTCCTTGGAAAGCAATACGTTCCGGTGCCATCCGCATCCAGCGCTGCAGTGAATCGTTGTCCGGGAACAGGTCCCGGACAACATCGTCGGTGGCGTGGATGTCGCGTGGGTCGCCGGACAATGCCACCCAGCGGAACGGGCCCTTGCCCTGACAGAACAGCGGCCGAATGTATGCCGGAACGAAGCCGGGGAAGTCGAAGGCCCGGCCGTACCCGGCCGCTCGGGCCTCGCCGCGGATCGAGTTGCCGTAGTCGAAGACTTCGGAGCCGCCGTCGGCGAAGCCCACCATCGCCTCGACATGGGCAGCCATCGATTCCCGCGCCCGGTCGGTGAACTCATCCGGCTTGCGTTCGGCGTAGTCGTGCCAGTCGTCCAACTCGACGCCGGCCGGCAGGTAGGACAACGGGTCGTGCGCACTGGTCTGATCGGTGACGATGTCGATCTCCACCTGACGTCGCAACAGCTCAGGGACCAGCTCGGCGGCATTGCCGATCACGCCGACGGACAGCGCGTTGCGGGACTTCTTCGCGGCCAGCGCGAGTTCGATGCCGTGGTCCAGAGAATCGGCGACCACGTCCAGATAGCGGGTGCTGACCCGCCGGTGCGCGCGTCGCGGATCGCAGTCGATGGCCAGTATCGCGCCGCCGTTGAGCGTGACCGCCAGCGGCTGCGCACCCCCCATCCCGCCCAGACCCGCTGTCAGAGTGAGGGTTCCGGCCAGAGTGCCGTCGCGGCGGCCGGTGTGGTCCGCCGCTGCCAACTTGCCGGCGACCGCGGCGAAGGTCTCGTAGGTGCCCTGCACGATCCCCTGGCTCCCGATGTAGATCCAGGAACCTGCCGTCATCTGCCCATACATGGTCAGGCCGAGATGCTCGAGCCGCCGGAACTCCGGCCAGTTCGCCCAGTCCGGCACCAGATTGGAGTTGGCGATCAGCACTCTCGGTGCCCACTCGTGGGTTCGCAGCACGCCCACCGGCCGTCCCGACTGCACCAGCAGCGTCTCGTCGCCGGACATCCCCTGCAGCGCTCGGCAGATGGCGTCGAAGCTGGCCCAATCTCGTGCGGCCCGGCCGGTTCCGCCGTACACCACCAAGTTGTCCGGATCTTCGGCGACGTCGGGATCGAGATTGTTCTGCAGCATGCGCAGCGGCGCCTCGGTGGCCCAGGACTTGGCCGTCAGCGTGGTGCCGCGCGGCGACTGGACAGGACGCGGACGGGAACCGGACATGTCAGTACACCCCGCTCCTCTCGGGAAGTGCTGCCGCAGTGGCGATCTGGTCGCCCTCCAGCAGCTGCACCACCTCATCGATCTCGACGGCCAGATGCCGGTCCGGCCCCGGGCCGTCCACCCTGGTCTGGATCACGTCGCGGACGGTACCGGTGATGGCGCCGGGCCGCAGCGGCGCCCGCAGGTCGAGCGCTCTGGCCGCGGTCAGCAACTCGACGGCGAGCACCCGGCGCAGTCCGTCCACCGAACGACGTAGTTTCCGGCCGGCGTGCCAGCCGAACGAGACGTGATCTTCCTGCATGGCCGAGCTGGGAATGGAATCCACCGAGGCCGGCACCGCATTCCGCTTCAGCTCGGCGACCAGTCCGGCCTGGGTGTAGTGGGCGATCATGTGCCCGGAATCCACGCCGACCTCGAATGCCAGGAACGGCGGCAGTCCGTGCGATCGCGCCGGGTCCAGCATCCGGTCGGTGCGACGCTCGGAGATCGAAGCCACATCGGCCACCGAAATGGCCAGGAAATCGAGCACCGCGGCGAGCGGAGCACCGTGGAAGTTGCCGTTCGATTCCACCCGGCCGTCACCCAGTACCACCGGGTTGTCGATCGCGCTGGCCAGCTCGCGTTCCGCGATCCGGCGGGCATGCTCGGTGGTGTCCCGGCCGGTGCCGTGCACCGCCGGGGAGCAGCGCAACGAATAGGCGTCCTGGACCCTGGTGTCCTCCGGGCCGGCGTGCGAGGCGACGATCGGCGAGCCGGCCAGCAGTGCGGCGATCCGCCGCGCGCTGTGCCGCTGCCCGGTCTGCGGACGAAGTGCCTGCAGCTCCGCGGCGAACACCCGATCGGTGCCCAGCAGCCCCTCGACCGACATGGCGGCCGCAACATCCGCTGTGTCCCAGAGCCTTTCCAGATCGTGCAGGGCCAGGCACAGCATGCCGAGCATGCCGTCGGTGCCGTTGATCAGGGCCAGGCCCTCCTTCTCCGCGAGCACCACCGGCGTCAGGCCGGCGGCGTTCAGAGCGGCGGCGGCCGGCTGCCGGACGCCGGACGGGTCGAGCACCTCGCCCTCGCCGATCAACGCCAGACCCACCGCTGCCAGCGGCGCCAGATCTCCGGAGCAGCCGAGCGATCCGAACTCCGGCACCACAGGCGTGATACCGGCGTTCAGCAGATCGGCCAGCAACCCGGCGGTGCCGGGACGGATGCCGGTGCGGCCGGTCGCCAGGGTCGACAGCCGCAGCAGCATCATCGCTCTGACCACCTCGGTTTCCACCGGTGTGCCGGTGCCGGCGGCGTGCGACCGGATCAGCGAGGCCTGCAAAGCGGCCCGCCGGTCCGGCGCGATGTGGGTGGTGGCCATCGCCCCGAAGCCGGTCGAGATGCCGTAGTGCGGACGGGAATCGCCGGCCAGCGCGTCGACCACCCGGCGGGAGTCGGCCATCGCCGCCGAGGCGGCGGGCCCCAGTTCCACACCGGACCTGTCCCTGGCCACCTCGACCACCGCATCCACGGTCAGCGGGCCGACCGCAACGGTGACGGTCGGCACGGGTGCCTGGCGACGGGTGCCGGCAGCGGAGCCGTCAGTACGCGCCGGACCGGGCATCACGTCGTCGGCGGTCAGCGCCGCACGCCGATATGCGCCGCGGCATCGGATATTGCTGCCGCCAGCGCGAGATCCTTGGCCGTCAGGCCGCCGGCCGAGTGGGTCGAGCAGACGAAACGCACCGTGGTCCACCGAATCTCGATGTCCGGATGGTGATCGGCCCGCTCCGCGGCGTCGGCGACACGGTTCACCAACTCGATACCCGCGGCGAAGCTCGGTGCGGTGACGGTGATTACCAGGGCATCGCCGTCCCTGGTCCACCCCGGCAGGTCGGTGAGGGCAGCGGCGACAGCGGCGTCGTCCAACGTTTCGGGCATCCTGCCACCATGGCCGTCGCGGCCGTGAGACGCAACTGTCAGCCTAGCTTCCGGTGGTGCCGCCCTCGGTGTGGTCGGCGGATTCGTCTGCCGTCCCTCGGACGAACCGGGACAGCAACGTCGCGAAGGCCTGGACCTCGGAATCGGTGAACTCCCGGAGCCAGCCGGCGATCCACTCGTGACGTCGGGCCCTGGCCCTGGCGAATGCGGCGCGGCCGTCGTCGGTCAGCGAGACCAGCGCTCCGCGCCCGTCCGCCGGGTCCGGCCGTCTGGCCACCAGGCCGAGCTGTTCCAGCGCCGCCACCTGCCGGCTCATGGTCGGCTTGCCGACCTGGAAATGGCCTGCCAGGTCGGTGATCCTGGACCCGGACTCCTCGTTGACCCGCAGCAGGATCCGATAGGCGCTCACCGTCAGCTGTGCATGGACATCCTTGGCGGCGGTCGCGGCTCCGGCCCGCACCTTGCCGAACAGGGCCACCACCGCGGACTCGACGTCCCGTACTGCTCGTTCCCGCACTCCGTCCGAACCACTCGGTCCGTCCGAACCACTCAGTCCGTCCGAACCACTCGACGCGCTCGGCCTGCGCTGCGGGCTCACGGGAGCTCCTGTCGGGCTACGTCCGGCGACCGGTGGCGGTAGCGTCCCGGTGAGCCTAGCAATCCCGCCCTGCCCGAGGAGCGCGACGTTTCATGGCCGAGAACCGCATCGCACTGCTGCGACACGGAGAAACCGAGTGGAGCGCCAGCGGGCGTCATACGTCGGTGACGGATCTCGACCTGACCGCCGAGGGTGAGCGGCAGGCGGCCGTTGTGCCGTCGGTACTGGCCGCGTTGCGCATATCGCCGGCGACGGTGCTGTGCAGTCCGCGACTGCGGGCACAGCGGACGGCAGCGCTGGCCGGGCTCCCGGTGACCCGGATCCTGGACGACCTGGCCGAGTGGAACTACGGCAGGTACGAAGGCCGCAACTCCGAAGAGCTGCGCGCGGAGCGCCCCGGATGGTCGCTATTCACCGACGGCGCCCCTGGCGGTGAGTCGCCCGGGCAGGTGGGAGCGCGCGCCGACCGGGCGCTCTCGGTGGCTGCCGACGCACTGTCTGCCGGTGATGTGGTGCTGATCGGCCACGGACACTTCTCCCGGGTGCTGGCCGCCCGGTGGGTTGGGCTGCCGGTGACGGCGGGCGCCCTGCTGGAGATGGATGCCGCGGCCGTCTCGGTGCTCGGGCACTATCACACCGACCGGTCCATCGAACACCTCAACGTCCCGGCTGCGGTCGGCTCGGCGCCGAGCTGAACGCGAGAGCACGCCCGGCCGGTGCGCGGCTCAGTCTTCGCGAGAGTCCGGTCCGAACATCGGCGGGAAGCTGCCGATCCACAGGGTCGCCGGACGGCTGAGCAGCAGGTAACCGGTGCCGATGCCGACCAGCATCACCGCCAGCCCGGCCGCCGGTTGCCCGCTCGGGACGGCCAGATAGAAACCGATTCCGGTGACGATGATCTCGATCACCAGGGCCGGGGTGCGCCCCCACCGCCGGCCCCTGAGCAATGCCGCGGCCACCGCAGCCACGAACACGGCCAGCACCACGAAATATCCGCCCTGGGCGAGCAGCTCGCCGATCGGGGCCCTGTTGCGCGCGCCGGACACGACTGTGGCGACGGCGATCGCCACCATGCCGAGAGCCTGGGCGCCGACCAACAACCCCGCCCACCTGACCGGCCCGGGCGGAGCGATCGACAGCGGTGGCGGATCGGCCTGCTGGCTCACCGGGCCAGGCTACCCAGGGCGGCACCGCTCCGTCGGGAGGCGGCGTGGCCGGTCCCAGGTGCCGGGCGGGCAAAATAGGGCCTGCGTCCGACCGGCGACCGGGCCGGGGGTTCGTTAGGATTCCGGCCAACCATGTACGCCATGCTGATCGTGAACCCGCACGCCACCTCGACGACCGAGCGTCGCCGGGATCTGCTGACCCACGCGCTGGCCGGCGAGGTGAGGCTCAGGGTCGAGCACACCCACGGCCGCGGCCACGCCGCCGAGCTTGCGGCGAAGGCGACGGAGGACGGCGTCGACATGGTGGTAGTGCACGGGGGCGACGGCACGGTCAACGAGGTGACCAACGGGCTGTTGGCCGGCGGGCTGCGGTCCGACCTGCCGATGCTGGCGATCGTGCCAGGCGGGTCGACCAACGTCTTTGCCAGGGCGGTGGGTATCGAGCCGGATCCCACAGCGGCCACCGAACAGATTCTGGAGGCTCTGAGCACCGGCCGGGATCCGCGCACCGTCTCGGTCGGACGGGCAGGACGACGCTACTTCACCTTCAACGCGGGCATCGGCATCGACGCGGACGTGGTGAGGCGGGTAGAGCAGCATCGAGCGGCCGGCCGGAGGATCTCCAACGCTCTGCACGTCAAGGAGGCGATCGCCGCGTACCGGAGGCACGACCGCGGATCCGGCCGGCTGGTCGTGACGCTGCCGGGTGACGACCCGATCCCCCACTGTCACGTCGCCTTCGTCTCCAATGTCGACCCATGGTCCTACCTCGGCAGACGGCCGATCCGGACCAACCCCGGGACCTCGCCCGACCACGGTCTCGGAGTGTTCGTCAGCCGCTCGCTCCGACTGCCGACGGTGGTCTCGGCCGTTCGGCAACTCCTGCGCTCGCGGCCCGGCCGAGGTCCGCACGGACGCCAACTGATCCGCATCGACGATGTGGCCTGGCTACGGGCGGCATCGTCGGGCGGACCCGTCGGGGTGCAGGCCGACGGTGACTATCTCGGGGAGTTCGACGAGGTGGAGTTCGTTTCGGTGCCAGGAGCCTTGCGGGTGGTCGTCTGACCGAGGCGGGTGGCGGGCGGCGGGCGCTTGGACGGCCTTGTCCGCACCCCGACGGGCGACAGTCCAGGTTCCCACACCCCGGCGCGCCCCTGTCCCGGTGCTGAATCGATCCGATCAGGCATCATGACAGCAGGGCAGGACATGCCCAGCAGACGTGAGTTAGCTAACCCGGTTGTCATTTACCCTTGACATCGCCGAGTTGCGTGAAAGCATTTGAAGGGCCGCGATCGAGCAACATCGATCAATTCCCGCTCAGATCTCCCACCAGGCCGCAGAGGCCATGCAAGGTGGACCGACCTTGTCCGTATCTTGCCCGCTCTCGAGCCGGGCCGACGAAGGAGTGCAACACCGATGGACTGGCGTCACCGCGCGATCTGCCGCGATGAGGACCCCGAGCTGTTCTTCCCTATCGGGAACTCCGGCCCGGCGCTCCTGCAAATCGCCGAGGCGAAGGCTGTCTGCGAACGATGCCCGGTGATCAGTGACTGTCTGAGCTGGGCGCTGGAGTCCGGGCAGGACGCAGGGGTGTGGGGCGGAATGTCCGAGGACGAACGGCGGGCTCTCAAGCGGCGCCGCGCCCGCGCCCGCGCCCGGAGCTTGTGACCCGCGGCCTGTGACCCGCGGCTTGTGACCCTCAGCCTGTGACCCGCAGCCCGATCCGCCGGTGGACCACCGCCCTGGCGCCATCGGCCCGGGGCGGTGCGGCGTCCTCACGCCGGCTGCTAACGCCGGCGCAGTGGAACTCTGATCGTCACCTCGGTACCACCCGGTTCGTCGCGGCGGCGCATTCCGATCGAGCCCCCCAGTTCGGCGTCCACCAGCGTTCGGACGATCTGCAGTCCCAGCCCGGCGGTCCGCTCGAGGGAGAATCCGGGGGGCAGGCCCTGCCCGTCGTCGATCACCGTGACGGTCAACTCGCGGGCCGACCGCTGGACGTCCACCACCACCGTCTCGCCGTCGCCACCACCCGGGTAGGCGTGCTGCATGGCGTTCTGCACCACCTCTGCGAGCACCATCACCAGGGGTGTCGCCAGGTCGGCGGCCAGTACACCGAAACTGCCCTGCCGCTGGATCCTTGCCGGGGACTCCGCGGCGGCCACGTCCGAGAACATCGGTACCAACCGGTCGACGATGGCGTCCAGGTCAACCCGGTCGTCGGGGGCCGTCGACAGCGTCTCGTGCACCAGGGCGATCGATGACACCCGCCGCACCGATTCGCTGAGCGCATACCGCACCGACTGCTCCGGCGAGCGGCGAGCCTGCAACCGCAGCAGCGCTGCCACCGTCTGCAGGTTGTTCTTCACCCGGTGGTGGATCTCCCGGATGGTGGCGTCCTTGCTGAGCAGCGCACGATCTCGGCGACGCACCTCGGTGACGTCCCGCACCAGCACCAGCGCGCCAGCCGCCGCACCACCGATCAGCAGTGGCAACGACCGGAACAGCACTGTTGCCCCGCGGGCCTCCACCTCCATCCGCCGACTGGGCCGGCCCTGCACTGCCCCGGTGATCCTGGCTGCCAGTTCGGCGGCGTCGAACGGGTCGCTGACCAGTCCGCGGGTCAGGCGAGCCAGCTGGGTACCGGTCACCTCGCCGGCGAAACCGAGCCGATGGTATGCCGACAGGGCGTTCGGACTGATGTACTCGACGCTGCCGTCCGGGTCCAGCCGCAGCAGACCGTCGCCGGCGCGCGGGCCGGTGTGCAGCTCACCGGACTGCTCCGGCTGGGGGAAGCTGCCGTCGGCCACCATCCCCAGCAGCGACTCGGCCGCGTCCAGATAGGCGGTCTCCAGGGCGCTGGGGCCGGTCTTCGCACGGTTGACGATGTCCCTGATCAGGATCGCGATCACTGCCTCACCCAGCCGGACCGGGATCAGCGTCCTCTGCACCGGCTCGCCGTTGACCGTGACGTCGCTGACGGCCGCGACGTCGTCGATCCGTCGCCGGGTGGAGTCGGTCAGCTGGCCGGCCAGCGCGCCGCGGTCGGCGCGGGTCACCAGATCGTCGGAGTGGGCGGTGGCACCGGTCGTCGGCCGCACCTGGGCGACGCACACGTAACTGCCCGGTCCGGACTCGGCCCACATCGTCAGGTCCGAGAACGAGAGGTCGGACAGCAGCTGCCATTCGGACACCAGGCGCTGCAGGTGTTCGACGGCACTGCCGGTGAGCGTCGTGTGCTCGGCGAGCAGGTCGGAAAGGGTCGACATCGTGCGGTGCGATCAGCCTGTGCGGCCGAGAATCGGAGTCAGTCGATTTCGGCGATCAGGTCGCCCTCCTGGACCACCTGACCCTCGCTGACGGCGACCGTGGAGACGGTGCCGTCCGCCTCGGCGATCACCGGGATCTCCATCTTCATCGACTCCAGGATCACCAGCGTGTCACCCTCCGCGACCGTGTCACCCTCGGAGACCAGGACCTTCCACACGTTCGCCACCATCTCCGCGTGCACCTGCTCGGCCATCTGGCTCCTTCGTCGGGGGTCGCCCTGCTGGACCATCCAACCACGGGTCGGGGCCCCCCCGTTTCGGCATGGCACCATGGGGGCAGTCAGTCGTTCCGCATGCGAGGAGGGTGATTCACCATGGGCAAGCGTGCCCGAAAGAAGAAGGCCCGCAAGAACTCCGGCGCCAACCACGGGAAGCGCCCCAACTCCTGACCGCCGGACCGACGCAGACGCGGCCGGCGAATCTGTCACCCTCGGGATCATCGGAAGTGGTGGCTACGCCAGCGCGTCGCCTTCAGCGGCTGTGCTGCTCCGGCCCCTGCACCTGGTCGGTATTAGGCACCTGGTAGGTAATAGGCACCTGGTCGATATTGGGCACCTGGTCGGCATCAGGCACCTGGTCGGTATCAGGGCCGATCCGGCCGACGCCCGAACTGGCCGCCGGACCTGGATCGACTGCGGTCCTGATCACCCTGGTCTGCTCGATCCGGAGGGCACCGCCCGGGCCGACCGTCGTCGAGGTGACGCTGATGGATTCGATGGCGGACACCAGGCGCATGCGGAGCTGTTCGGGGGCACGTTCGCCGCGGCAGGTGCGATGTATCAGCTTCTTCAGCTTCTCCTCGATGCCCGCCTCTTCCAGGCACGGCGAGCAGTCGTCGATGTGACGTTGCACCGCGGCCCTGGCATCTGGATCCATCTCGTTGTCCAGGAACAGCCAGACGTCGTTGAGCACCTGACTGCACTCGGAGCCCCCCTCGGAAGGCCCGTTGTCGCCATCGGCGGACTGCGCCATCACCGACCCTCCATGCTCGGGGCCGGTTTCGGCGCACCGACCGCCGGGACCGGCGTGCCCCGGAGAAAACCCCGTTCCCGGGCGTACCCGGCCAACAGCTCCTTGAGCTGGCGCCGCCCCCGGTGCAGCCGCGACATCACGGTCCCGATCGGGGTGCCCATGATCTCGGCGATCTCCTTATAGGCGAAGCCCTCGACGTCCGCCAGATAGACGGCCAGCCGGAAATCCTCCGGCACCTCCTGCAGGGCGTTCTTGACGTCGGAATCCGGCAGCCGGTCCAGCGCCTCCATCTCGGCCGAACGCAGGCCCGTGGAGGTGTGCGACTCCGCGTCGGCGAGTTGCCAGTCGGTGATCTCGTCGGTGCCCGTGACCTGCGGCTGTCGCTGCTTCTTCCGGTAGCCGTTGATATAGCTGTTGGTGAGGATCCGGTACAGCCAGGCCCGCAGATTGGTGCCCTCGGTGAAGCTGCCGAACGCCGCATACGCCTTCAGGAACGTCTCCTGGACCAGGTCCTCGGCGTCGGCCGGATTCCTGGTCATCCGCAGGGCCGCGCCGTACAGCTGATCGAGCAGGGGCATGGCGTCGGCGGTGAACCGTGCCGACCTCTCACCCTCCGACTCGGTCCTTGTTTGCGGCTGTGTCGGTGATCCGGCCACGCGACTCACTTTCGCTCGGGTGCTCACTACCGGCGGTGCGGTCCGCCGTCGGGGACGACTCGAGGTTACTCGCGCCCTCCGACGCTCCTGGCCCACGATCTGCGTCACCGGTGCACCCGTCCTTCCTGCCCGCACACGCCTTCGCGGGCATTCTCGACGTGTCAACCCGCCCTGTCGATCGGGTATTCCGATCCCGGCGCCGCAGACCGCGGGAGTGGTGGTCAGCCCAGGTTCACACTCTTCAGCCACTCCTGCGCGACAGCCTCCGCGTTACCACCGGACACCTTGGCCACCAGCGATGCCAGCGTCTTGGTGTCCAACTTCGACGACACGGCGTCGCAGGCCTGTTCCATCGGCTTGGTCAGTACCTTCTGCGAGAACAACGGCACCACGTTCTGCGCCGCGAACATGCTCTGCGGATCGGTCAGCGAGACGAACCCGTTCTTGGCGATGGCCGCGTCGGTGGAGAAGATGTCGGCTGCGTCGATGCTCCCGCTGTTCAAGGCATTCACCGTGACGGCTCCACCTGCTTCGGTCGGGGTGAAATTGCCGAACTTGACCCCGTAGACCTTCTCCAGGGCCGGAATGCCATCCGCGCGGGTCTTGAACTGCGCCGGTGCGCCCAGGGTGAGCTGGCCGGCGACGCTCTTCAGGTCCGCGATGGACTTGAGCTTGTACTTGTCGGCCGTCGCCTTGGTGACCGTGATGGTGTCGGCGTCCTGGGCCGGTGAATATTTCGTGGTGGCGAATCCGGCGGCGGCCGCCGCCTTCTTGAGTGCGGCGTCCACGTCTTCGGCCGACTTCTCCGTGGCGCCCGGGTTCAAATTGAGCAGGATCGAGCCGGAGTACTCCGGAACGAAACCGATCTCGCCGCCCTTCAGCGCTGTCAGGTACACGCCGCGCTCACCGATGTTCAGATGTTTGGTGACCTTGACCCCCTTGGCGGCCATCGCACCGGCGTAGATCTCGGCGAGCAGGACGTTCTCCGGGAAGCCGGCCGACCCGACGGTCACCGAGCCGGGTTCGGTGGGCAGCCCGCTGGACCCGGTGGCGTCGCTGCTGGAACCGGCGGGGCTGGAGTCCGTCGAGCCGGAACCGGCCGCACTGGCGTCGGTCGAGCCGGAACCGGCCGCGCTGGAGTCCGTCGAGCCGGCCGCGCTGGAGTCGGTGGAACCCGCAGCGGTGGAGTCCGTCGCGGCGGACTCCGCGGCGGTGGAACCCACGGCGGTGGAACCCGCGGCGGACGGCGCCGTCGTCGGGGCGTTCGAGGTGGCAGAGCTCCCGCTGCTGCCGCACGCCGAGAGGGCGAGCAGGCCGGCGGCGAGAACCGGGGCGATATGGCTGCGCTTCATGATTCTCCTTCGGTGGATGTCGGGGTTCGGTCTTCGATCACGCTTCGGTCAGCTGTGCCTCCCTGATCGGCGGCGAGGTGACCCCAGGACGGCGACGTTTGCTGAACCGTCCGGAGATACCCGGGGAAACCACCAGGCGGTCCATCAGATTGAGCAGTCCGTCGACGAGTACCGCCAGCACGGCCACGACAAGACCGGCACCGACCATCGCCGGATAGCCGTTCTGCAGGTCGTTGAGCTGGCCCGCACCGTCCTTGATGAACCGGCCCAGCCCGCCGAGGAACGGGAGGTAAGCGGCGACGGTAACGGTGGCGATCACCTGCAGGGTGGCGCTGCGGATGCCCGACGTGATGAGCGGGAGGGCACACGGCACCTCGACCTTGCGCACCACCTGCCATCCCGTCATCCCCATGCCGCTGGCGGCGTCCCTGACCGCCGGATCGACGTTGTTCACCCCGGCATAGGTGCTGGTCAGGATCGGTGGGAGGGCGAGCAGGATCAGCACGATGACCACCGGGACGAAGAAGGGCAGGGCGCCACGCTGCAGCAGGCCGGGGACGGCGTCGGTGTAATGGATCTTCGGGGTGATCCAGATGGACAGCAGGATCACCAGCCCGAGAGTGGGAACCGCACGCAGCCCGTTGGCGACTCCGACCACCGCGACCACGCCGCGCCCTGTGTGCCCGATCAACAGCCCGAGCGGCAACGCGATCAGGGTCGCGATGAGCAGGATGATCAGGGTGTACTCGATGTGCTCGCGGATCCGCATCAGCAGTCCCGTCGGGCCCCACCAGTTCTCCGGGTCGTTGAACCAGATCAACACCCGGTCGAGTCCGGGCAGCAGGGAATTCTCGAGGAATGCGCTCATCGTGCCCGCACCGCCCGCTGCCAGGGCGCGAGCAGCCGGATGAGCACCAGAACGACGGCGTCGAAGACCAGCGCGATCACGACGAACCAGATCAGCCCGGCGACCGTCGGGGTCACGGACGAGTCGTTGTAGCCCTCGACGAACAGGCTGCCCAGCTGGCTGACCCCGATCACCGATGCCACCGACACCAGGCTGACGTTGGACACCGCGGCGACCCGCAGCCCGGCGCCGATCACCGGCACCGCCAGCGGCAGCTGGACCCTGATCAACCGTTGCCACCCGGTGTAGCCCATGGCCGAGGCGGCGGACAGGGTGTCGGTGGAGACCGATGACAACCCGTCGGCGACGGTCCGGGCGAGCAGGGCGACGGTGTAGACCGTCAGCGCGATGGCGACGTTCGTCGGCGACAGGATCCCGGTACCGATGATGCCCGGCAGCACCAGGAACATCACCAGCGACGGGACCGTGTAGAGGATGCCGAAGACGGAGACGATCGGCGGATAGGTCCACTTGTAGCGGGAGGCGGTCCAGCCGATGGGCAGCGCCACCAGCAGCCCGATCACGACCGGCAGGGCCGCGAGCCACAGCGTCGTCCGCAGCCACTGGAAGGTCTGAGTGTCGGTGAGGTAACCCCAGACGTTCACCGCAGCGCCCCTGCACCCGGCAGTCCCGCTGTGACAGCCTGCTCCCTGACCTGGGCGGCTCGCTGCTCGATCTGGGACAGCACTTCCGAGGCGCTCACCGTGCCGGCGAAGGCGCCGTCGGCGTGCACCACCACGCCCCGCCCGCTCGGCGAGGACAGCGAGGCGTCCAGCGCCTCGCGCAGGGTGCCGGCCTCGCTGGCCAGAGTGCCGCCGAGGTTGAGCATCTGCGGGGTGATCTCGGCGCTCGAGGTTTCGTCGCCGAGTCCGGCGACGGCCAGCCATCCCTGCGGGCGGCGCCTGTCGTCGACCACCAGCGCCCAGCCGTCCGTACTGCAGGCCCGTGCGTCCTGCACCGTCGCCCCCAGCCGCACCGGCTTCTCCGCGCGCAGCGGCAGCCGGCCCGCTTCGGCGAATCCGAGTGATCGATAGCCGCGGTCGCGCCCGACGAAGCCGGCCACGAACGCGTCGGCGGGCCGGGACAGCAGTTCGGCCGGCGAAGCGAACTGTGCGAGCGTGCCGCCGACCCGCATGACGGCCACCGTGTCGCCGAGCTTGATGGCCTCGTCGATGTCGTGGGTGACGAACACAATCGTCTTGCCCAACTCACCCTGCAGGCGCAGGAACTCGTTCTGCAGTTGTTCGCGGACCACCGGGTCGACAGCGCTGAAGGGCTCGTCCATCAGCATCACCGGCGGGTCGGCGGCGAGCGCGCGGGCCACCCCGACGCGCTGCTGCTGCCCACCGGACAGTTGCGCCGGGTAGCGGTTGCCGAGCGCCGGGTCCAGACCTACCCGCTCCAGCAGCTGCATGGCGCTGGCCCGTGCCTGCCGCTTGCCCTGCCCGACGAGCATCGGTACGGTGGCCACGTTGTCGACGACGGTGCGGTGCGGGAACAGCCCCGCGTGCTGGATGACGTAGCCGATGCCGCGCCGCAGCTCCGACGGCTTGACCATCGCGGTATCCCGGTCGTCCAGCCAGATCCGCCCGGCCGTCGGGTCGATCATCCGATTGATCATCCGCAGCGAGGTGGTCTTGCCGCACCCTGACGGACCGACGAAAACGGTGATCTGACCCGACGGTGCCTGAAGGCTCAGGTCATCGACGGCAACGGTACCGTCCGGGTACTTCTTGACGATGGACTCGAACCGGATCATGTTGCCTCCGCGAGAACGTCGGCGCCCAGTAGCGCCCCGATAACTGCCGCCTCGTGAGAGACGATCCGGCCGTACGTGTGGGCGGTCTGCTCGTCGATGCGATACGTGGGACCCAGCAGGTTCAGGGCGGCCGCGATGCCGCCCGGGCGGCGCACCGGGGCCGCGATGGCGGTGATGTCGGGCTCCAGCCGGTCGCGTTGTGCCAGGTAGCCGGCCGCTGGCACCTCGCCGCGGAGCGCAGCGCCCACGGCGAGATCGGCGAGTTCGATCGCCCTGCCCACCCAGCTGGTGTGCCGAACCGGATGCGTACCCTCTGCCATCGCCAGATACAGGGCGGTGTCCCCGCTGCCGCGCACCACCAGGTACGTCGACTCGCCGGTGAGTTCGACGATCCGCGCAAGGCTCGGCTGGGCCAGGTCGACCAGTGATTGCCGGCCGAGCGCGGCGGCACCCAGTTGCAGCACCCGCACCCCTGGGTGGAACGCGCCGTCCGCGCCGCGGGCAACGAACTCGGCCGCGGCGAGGGTGCGCAGCAGCCTCAACGCGGTGCTGGCCGGCAGCGAACTCAGCCTGGCGCACTCGGTGAGCGATACCGGTGCATCCCGGCAGACGATGGCCAGCAGCGCGAGCGCGCGGTCCACGGTCCGGGTGGACGGCGTGCGCACCTCCGGTGTGCGGCCGGCGGCGCCCGCCGCGGCTGCCCGTCCGGCCGCGGTTCGCCCGGCACCCGTCCGCCCCGCGGCTGGCCGGCCGACAGTCGTCCGCCCGGCAGTCGTCCACCCGGCAGAGGTGCGCGCCCCCGAAGCCTTGCCCATCCCGCTCTCCCTGGTCGACGAGGTGATCGATGTCGGCTGATGGCAGGCCGCTGCCATCCACCGCAACCCAAGCACAGGCGACCGACAATGCCACATGTTGGCTGGGTTGGTCCTTACCATTCGGTTTCGTGGTGAACTCCTCACGAACCGGCCCTCGGGTGCCGATCCACGACGTGCCGGATCACGACGTGCCGGGCCACGACATGCCGGGGGAGGAAGGTGTGATGGCCGAAAGCGCCCCGACCCCGGCGATCGCAGCGCTGCTCAGGGCCGGCGTCGCTCACACCCTGCTGCCGTACGAGCACGACCGGCGGAACACCGGCTACGGAGACGAGGTGGTAACCGCCCTTGGCAGGGACCCCGGACAGGTGTTCAAGACACTGGTAGCCGCCGTCGACGGCTCGCTGGTGGTCGGTGTCGTCCCGGTGTCCAGATCACTGGACCTCAAGGCGCTGGCCGCCGCGGTGGGCGGCAAGAAGGCGACAATGGCACCGGTAGCCGACGCCGAGCGCTCCTCCGGCTACGTGGCCGGCGGCATTTCGCCGCTCGGCCAACGCAGGCGGCTGCCGACTGTGATCGATGTGTCTGCCGAAGGCTTCCACACCATCTGCGTGAGCGCCGGCAAGCGGGGCCTGCAGGTGGAACTCGCACCGGCGGATCTGGTAAGGATCGCCGGGGCGCGCCTGGCGCCGATCGCGGTATGACGCCGAGAGTTCTGCCCTGTCAGCTGACGCGGGTGGCGAAGCTGCGGCGATAGTCGCCCGGTGGCACTCCCACCGCCCTTGTGAAGTGGTGGCGCAACTGCGCCGCTGTGCCGAAGCCGCTGCGGGCGGCGATCTGCTCGATACCGAGTTCGGTCTCCTCCAACAGCCGCTGCGCATGATGAAGTCGTTGCAGGGCAAGCCATTTCGCCGGTGTCGAACCCGTCTCGGCGACGAACCGCCGAGCGAAAGTACGTTCCGACATCGCCACTCGGCCGGCCAGTTCGCGCACCGTGTGCTCCTGGCCAAGGTGCTCCACCAGGTAGCCGAGCACCGGTTCGAGGGAATCGCCCACGCACTCCGGGATCGGCAGCTCGATGAACTGCCGTTGCCCACCGTCACGTTGCGGCGGCACCACCATCCGCCTGGCGATCCTGGTCGCCACTGCGGACCCCATCTCCCGGCGGACCAGATGCAGGCAGGCGTCGATCCCGGCAGCGGTGCCGGCGCTGGTGATCAGGTTCCCCTCGTCGACGAACAACACCTCGCGATCCACCTTCGCCAGCGGAAACTCGGCGGCCAACTTCTCGGCATAGCGCCAGTGCGTGGTGCAGCTCCGGCCGTCCAGCAGCCCCGCAGCGCCGAGCACGAAGGCCCCGGAACACACCGACAGCACGATCGCCCCGTTCTGCTGGGCATCGCGCAGGGCCTGCAGCAGCTCGGCCGGCTGCGTGGCTTCCTGCGGACAGGCCGGTACCGCTACCAGGTCCGCTCCGCGGGCTGCGTCCAACCCGTGCGAGGGGACCAGTTGCATCCCGGCCGCGGAACTGCCGAACCCCATCGGCACCCCGGGCCGTGCCGCGCACACCCGGAAGTCGAACGGGGGCACCCCGTCCTCTGTCCGGTCGATGCCGAACACCTCGTGCAACACACCGAACTCGAACGGGGCGGTGTCCTCGGGTACCAGCACGGCGACGGAGTGCAGGGGCATCATCGCATCGTTCCACAGAATTGGCAGGAATTCGACGAACACCGTCCAGTCTGCCACTGGTGGCAGGATATATCTGACCGCAGGATTACTGCCATGACCACTCTCGTCGCCGTTACTGCCGCGATCATTCTGCTGCTGGGCGCCGTGGCTGCCTTGCGCCGGGCGCATCCCCGCACCGCGCAACTCCCGCCGGCGCGGTTCGGCCTGGACCCGGACGGGGACCGGGACCGGGACCTCAGCAGGGCACGAGCCGATCTGCTCGCGATCCGCGCCCATACGGTGCGACATGGCTGAGCGGGTCGGTCACTGCGACCGGGGCGCCGCGGCAACCTCGGCCGCCACCGCGGACACCAGATCGGCGGAATCGTTGCGGACATTGCCGACCGCCGGACCGACCGGCCGCAGCTCGAGCGCCCGCACCAGTTCCTCCGACGGCGGCGACAGCATCCCGAGCAGCTCGCCGCCGGGGATCGACGGGTCCAGCCACTGTGCCCACTCGGAAGCCGGCAGCACCAGCGGCATCCGGTCGTGGATCCGCGTCATCGGCTCCGGAGCTTCGGTGGTGATGATGGTGGTGGAGACGACGGGAGCCCCGTCCGGCGACCGCCAGAACTCCCACAGCCCGGCGAAGGCCATCACCGAACCGTCGTCCGGTGTGATGAAGTAGGCCTGCTTCTGCGGCCTTCCCCGGCCGGTTGAGCTCCCGTCCTGGCCGCCGAGCTTCTGCCACTCGTAGTAGCCGGAAGCCGGCACCAGGCAGCGACGGCGCTCGAAGGCAGTGCGGAACGCCGCCTTGTCCGGAACCGACTCCGCCCGGGCGTTGAACATACGGCTGCCGACGGACACGTCCTTCGCCCACGACGGCACCAGACCCCAGCGGGCTTCGCCGACGAACCTGGTCGCCTGATCCTCGCCCCGTTGCGGACGTACCCGCACCACGGCGACCGTGTCGGTGGGTGCGATGTTGTAGCGGGGCCGCGGTATGTCGCCCCCGTACATGCCGGTTCCGGGTGGCGCCACCGGATCCGGTTCGGCTTCGAAAACGCCGTACAACGTCTCGGGCTCCATCGTGGTCGCATAGCGTCCGCACATTCGGTCCATGGTTCCACTCGGGACCGACGGCGAACCAGAGACCGACGGCGAACCAGCCGGTCCCCACGGCGTTTCGTTGCCGGACCGGTACCGCGCGCCCGTTCTGTTCGCGCCGCTGACGAGGCAGGATGCGAAGAGTGAGCACAGCGGTGGTGGTCGACGCCGATGACGACCCGCGAACGCCGGGCGCCGAGCGGCGCTACTACGGCTACTTCCTGCTCGCGGTTGCGCTGTTGGCCACCCTCTGCGTGCCCGGTCTGGTCGGCCGGCGGCTGACGGGTACCGCCTCGGCTGCGCCGCCCGCACCGCCGCCGGTCGCCGGCCAGTGCCGGGACCAGATACAGCGTCCGGAGGATCTGGATCGGCTCACCGGCACGGCCTTGGTGTCGTGCGATCGGCCGCACTCGGCTGAAATCGTCTTCGTCGGGGAGTTCGCTGCCGACCAGGCATATCCGGAAACGGCCGAGTCGGCTGCCCTGATCGCGCCGCAGCGGGCGTGCGCACGGCAGGCAGCCCAGTTCGTCGGCATCCCGGCAGTGCCGGCGACGGACGCCTCCAAGCCGGCAACGGTTCCGCACATGACTCCGCAGGTCAGCCCCGACGTCGTGGTCCCGACCAGGCACCAGTGGAAATCCGGCCAGCGCTGGTACGGCTGCCAGGTCCGACCCGCCGGCAACGATCTGCCGATCGGCTACCTCGGAACGGCCCGGATGGCGGCCGTCAACACGATTCCGGCTCCGTTCGCGCGGTGCGCCCAGGTGATCGGCGGTCCCGCAGTCCCGTGCCAGGAGCCGCACTATGCGGAGCAGCTCAGCGCGGCGGTGCCCATCCACGGCGGCCTGCCACTGGACTGCCTGCCGATTGCGGAGCGGATCGTCGGAAACCGTGATCCCAGTTTCGGCAGTGCACTGTCGCTGACGGCGTGGCAGGCGAGCGGAGGGCGGGTGGCCTGCTGGGCGACCTCCACCACCGGGGTGGCGTTCGTCGGGACGCTGATAGGTCTGGGCGACAAACCCTTACCCACCCAGTGAGCCGGGCCAGTGATCGGGCGGCCGATCGGGGGTGCCGACCGGCCGGTGGCGGCCGGCACGGCGCGGATACGGAATCATGGCCCGCATGACAGCGCCGTCCTCCGCAGGCTCCGGATGGCCCGCGCCGACGCCTGACGCACCGGTCGTCGCCACGGTGGAGGTGCCCGGATCGAAATCCATCACCAACCGGGCGTTGGTGCTGGCTGCCCAGGCTACAGGCTGCTCGAGCATCGACGGTCCTCTGCACAGCAGGGACACCGAGCTGATGGCCGCGGGACTGAGGGCGCTCGGGGTAGGGGTGGAGGCCTCCGTCGGTGGCGACTGGCTCGTCCGTCCGGCGCGTCTGCAGGGCCCGGCCCGGATCGACTGCGGACTGGCCGGAACCGTGATGCGGTTCCTGCCCCCGCTGGCGGCAGGCGCGATCGGCGAGATCGTCGTCGACGGCGACGACGCTGCCCGTCGCCGCCCGATGACCACCGTGCTGGATGCCCTGCGGACGCTGGGCGCCGACATCGCCGGTGACGCTCTGCCGTTCGTCATCCACGGGACCGGACCGCTGCCGGGCGGAACGGTGACCATCGACGCCTCTGCCTCCTCGCAGTTCGTCTCCGGGCTACTCTTGGCGGCGCCGTCCTTTGTGGACGGGGTGACGGTGCGACATGACGGCAGACCGGTCCCCTCGCTCCCGCACATCGACATGACGGTGCAGATGTTGCGCAGCGTCGGGGTCACCGTCCAGGACAGCCGGCCCGACGTGTGGCGAGTCGTTCCTGGCCCGGTCCGGCCGTGGACCGGCGTGGTCGAGCCCGACCTGTCCAACGCCACCGCATTCCTGGCGGCCGCGGCCGTCACCGGCGGATCGGTGACGATCCCGCACTGGCCCTCGAGCACCACCCAGGCCGGCGACGCCTTCCGCCGCATCGCCGGACAGATGGGCTGCCGGCTGGAACGGGGCGACTCCGGGCTGACGCTGCATGGTCCACAACCGTTGCGGGGCATCGACATCGATCTGCACGACACCAGCGAACTGACCCCGACGGTGGCGGCGATGGCGCTGTTCGCCTCCCGGCCGAGCCGGTTGCGGAACATCGGCCACATCCGCGGCCACGAGACCGACCGGCTGGCAGCCCTCGAGGCGAACATCGCGGCGGTCGGCGGATCCGCCGTCGCGGGGCCCGACAGCCTCACCATCACACCCGCGCCACTGCACGCCGGGCGGTGGGGCGCCTACGCCGACCATCGGATGGCCACCGCCGGCGCCGTCGTCGGGTTGCGGGTACCCGGACTGGTGGTCGACGACATTGCCTGCACCGCAAAGACCCTGCCGGATTTCGAGGCCATGTGGTCGGCGATGCTGAGGCCGGCTGCGATCGACCGGGGAGTGCGGCCCTGAGTCGACTGGGCGAGCGGTGGGACAACGACGACGTCCGGGTCCGGCCGTCGGGCAGATCCCGTCCGCGTAGCAAGACCCGACCGGTGCACGCCGACGCCGAACGCGGCTTCGTGGTGACGGTCGACCGGGGTCGCTACACCTGCCTGATCGGCGAGAACACCTCCCGCGAGCGGACAGTGACGGCGATGCGAGCCCGTGAACTGGGCCGGCGGGCGATCGCGGTCGGGGATCAGGTCGACATCGTCGGCGATCTGACCGGCATCGATGACACCCTGGCAAGGGTGGTGCGGATCGCCGAGCGCAGTTCGGTGCTGCGCAGGTCGGCCGACGACACCGACCCGGCCGAGCGGGTGCTGGTGGCGAATGCCGATCTGCTGGTGATCGTCACGGCGATAGCGGATCCGCTGCCGCGCACCGGCTTCATCGATCGATGCCTGGTCGCCGCTTACACCGGAGACCTTCAGCCGGTGCTGCTGCTGACCAAGGCGGATCTGGCTGATCCAGCGCATCTGCTGGCCGCCTATGCGGAACTGGAGCTGCCGATCCTGGTGTCCCGCAGGGAATCCGACAGGGCACTGTCCGCCGAGGGGATCGCCCGGGCTCGGGACCTGGTGCAGGGCACGGTGTCGGTGCTGGTCGGGCATTCCGGTGTCGGCAAGTCCACGTTGGTCAATGCACTGGTGCCGGACGCCGACCGAGCGATCGGCACGGTGACCGGGATCGGCAAGGGCCGGCACACGTCCACCTCGGCCATCGCGCTGCGCCTGCCCGATGGCGGGTGGGTGATCGACACCCCCGGCGTCCGGTCGTTCGGGCTGGCGCACGTCACCCCCGACGACCTGCTGGTGGCCTTCGAGGACCTGCTGCCGGCGACGGCGGACTGCCCCCCGAACTGCGACCACACCGGGCCGGGCGGCGGCCCGGATGCCACCGGAGTTGCCTGCGCGCTGGACGCGTTCGTCGCCGCCGGCGGAGCAAGTGGGGGCCGGCTCGCTTCCTTCCGCCGTCTGCTGGCCTCCAGAGCCGGGCACGACCCCCCGGTCATGGGCGACGACGGCGCCTGAACCGCCGACGTCGGTGGGTTACCGGTTGTCCACATACCGCCATCCGTCCACACTGCGGGGCGAAGCCGGCGGCGGCTGTGGGCCGCGCCGGACACCATCGGTTGCATGCCGGCGTTCGAACTCCCGTTGACGGTGCAGGCTGCCGCCGGCCGGTTCGAACTCGTGGTGCAGGCAGCCGGTGGCGAGCGCTGGGCCGACGTGGCACCCGCGGTCCGCCATCGGGCCGGGCTGGCCCCCGACACGCCGTTGTACCTCGGCGTCGGTGTCCCGGATGATGACTGGCTGATCGGCTCGCCTCCGTTGCTGGCCGGGATGGTGTTGCGCACCGTTCCGACGGCGCCGGCGGTATCGGCCGGGACGGTGGTCCTTGACTGCGTCGCCGGACCGGACGCCGGTGGATCGGCGCCTGTCGGCCGCCGCCCGATGCTGATCGGCCGGTCGCCGGCCGCGGATCTGGTGCTGGCCGATCCGGAGGTGTCGACCCGGCATGCACGGGTCTCGCTCGGCCGGGGCGGCGCCACCATCACCGATCTGCTGTCCACCAACGGCACAGCGATCGGCGGAATGCGGAGTCCGGCGAACGTCCCGCAACCTCTGACCATCGGCCTGCTGGTCGAGATCGGCGGCAGCTCGCTACGACTCGACCTCCCGGGCGGTAGCCCGATGCTCCGCCATCCTGATGCGGCAGGGCGGTGGGAACTCAGTCTGCCGGCTCGGCCCGTCACCGCCTTCGGCCATCCGTTGCCGGATGACCCCGGCCCGCCTCCGGTGCGCAGTCGGCATCCGCTACCGATCACCGCGTCCCTGGCGGGAGCGGCAGCCGGCATCACGATCGCCCTGCTGACCCGGATGTGGATCTTCCTGCTGATGGCAGCGCTCGGCCCGGTCACCATGATCGTCACGGCAGTCGGCGATCGGTTGTCCGGCCGCCGACCGCACCGGAGGGCGGTGACCGAACACGCGGCCGCCAGCAAGATCTACCGGGACGCGATCGCTGCCGGCGTGTCCGCCGACCGGGCCGACGCCTGGGAGCGATTCGCCGACCCGGCACGGCTGCTCAGATGGGCCACCGTCGGAGGCGTCCGACTGTGGGAGCGCCGGTGCACCGTCGACATGGCCGAACTGGAGATGGTGCTCAGCACCGGATCGCGGCCGGCGCGACTGACCGGCGCCGATCCGCCGGCCGTGCACCACGTCCCGTTGCCGTCCACGGTGCCCGGCTCCGGCCTGCTCGGCCTGTGCGGAACCAACCGCGGCACAGTGCGCTGGTTTCTCGCCCAGTTGATCGGTACCCATCCGCCGGCCGACCTGCAGATGCAGGTGCTGTCCACCGCAGACGACATTGCGCCGCTGCGCGACGTCCCGCACACCAGGGACGGAGCGAGCGCCGGATGTCTGCACGCCGATCCGGCCGCGCTGATCGGCGCCCTCGGCCGAGCCGACGCGGGTCTGCGGATCGCCGTCATCGACGGTGTCGAACGGTGGCGCGCCGACCCCGCGCTGCAGGCACTGCTGCGCCGCCGCGCCCCGGGCTTGCTGATCGTGCTCATCGCCCGGTCGCCGGTCGGGCTACCCGCGGCCTGCGGAACGGTCGTCGATGTCGATCGACTCCACGGCCGGCCGATCGGGGTCAGCCGCGGCTACCTCGCCGACCTGTCCGCAGCACTCACGCCGCTCACCGTGGCCGCAGCAGACGGCGGCCTTCCCCGCCGGCTCGCGGCGGCGGTGCCCACCGCCGAGTCGATCGCATCCCGCTGGGCGCGGGGTCTGGCGCCGCGGGCCGTCCTGGGGGTCAGCCGGAGCGGTCCACTGGCCATCGACCTGGCGGCCGACGGACCACACCTGCTGATTGCCGGAACCACCGGCTCCGGTAAGTCCGAACTCTTGCAGACCCTGATCGCCGGGCTGGCCGAATCGCTGTCTCCGGAGCGGCTGGCATTTCTGCTGATCGACTACAAGGGCGGCGCCGCCTTCGCCGACGCCGCCGGCCTCCCGCACACCACCGGCACCCTGACCGACCTGGACCCACGGCTGGCGGAGCGCGCCCTGAGAAGTCTCCGGGCCGAGATCCTCCGCCGGGAGAAGATCCTGGCCCGGGCCGGCGTCACCGACCTGGTGCTGTTACAGCGATCGGGGCGGGCGGGCGTCCCGCCCCGGCTGGTGATCGTGGTCGACGAGTTCGCCACCATGGCCGCCGAGCTTCCCGACTTCCTGACCGGCCTGGTGGACATCGCCCAGCGCGGTCGATCACTCGGCCTGCATCTGGTGCTGGCCACCCAGCGACCTGCCGGTGTGGTCAGTCCGGCGATCAAGGCGAACACCGCCGCCCGGATCTGTTTGCGCGTCACCGACGTGGCCGACTCGACCGACGTGGTGGACAGCCCGCTGGCGGCCATGATCCCGGCGGATCTGCCGGGCCGCGGCTACCTGCGCACGGCAGGTGGCCGGCTCACCGCATTCCAGACCCGCCAGGTCACCGTCGCCACGCCGCATCGGGTCGCGGTGCGGATGCGCGACACCGCTCCCAAGCCGAGTGCCGGTCCGGTGCCTATGCGGGCGCTGATCGAGGCTGTCGGCCCACTGGCCGACGGACTCGTGCTCCCGGATCCACCGTGGCTGCCGACCCTCGGCGAGCTGATCCGACTGGACGAACCGGGGCAGCTCGGCATCATCGATCTACCCGCGGATCAAGTCCAGCGTCCGTGGCTGCTGCCGGAGGGCTCCCTGCTGATCGCCGGTCCACCGGGTTCCGGCCGCACCAGCACCCTGCATCGGTGGGCGCAGGGAATCGCCGCGGACTCGGGCGAACTGCTGGTGGTGGACTGCGGCGGAGCGCTGGTCGGGCTGGCCGACCACCCGTCGGTGACGACATACCTGACCGAAGCCGACCCGATGCTGGTGCTGCGCCTGATCGACCTGCTCGGCGCGGAGGCGGCCGCCCGAGCCCGCGGAGGGGGCTCGGTGGCTGCCCTGCGGCACGCGACGAGTGCGCAGCGGTGCCCGGTGGGGCTGGCGCTGGACGGATGGGAAGCGTTGTCCGCAGCGGTGGACGTGGTGGACTTAGGTCAGTGGCAGACAAAGATCGCCGAGCTTGCCGGTCGCGGCCCGGCAGCCGGGATACGGCTGGCGGTCGCCGGCGGCCAACGACTCGCGCAACACCGGATAGCCCAGGCATTCGGCAGCCGGCTGCTACTCGGACTGACCGATGCCGCCGGTGATCCGACGCCCGGAACACCACCCGGCCGGGGCCGGCTGCATGGATCGGACGCCGGCGAGCTGCAGGTCGCCCTACCGGTCAGCGCGCCGTCGTGCCGCTCGCAGCCGGCACGTCCGGCCGCCCACCAACTCCGATCCGCCCTGGCGGTCCGGCCGCTGCCGACCCTGGTCCGGTGCGACGCTCTCCCCGCACCAATCCCCGCAGCGGTCCCGATCGGGCTAGGCGGCGACGCCGCCACCGCGATCAGTGTCGATCTGACCGGCGCCGGCGGAGGGCTGCTGGTCGCCGGCGGGAGACGGAGTGGGGTCAGCAGCGCCCTGGCGGTGCTGGCAGTCGGAGCTGTTGGCGCCGGCATCCCGACAGTCCGGCTGCTGCTGCGAGCCGCGCCGCCACTTCCCGGCGCGCGGGATCTCGACCTGCGAGTTGGCCCGGATCCACTCTCGGCGTTCCTGGCGGGCCACCAGGGTCCATTGCTCATCGTCGGTGACGACGCCGACCATCTCGTTGAGCATCCGGCCGGGGAGCTTCTGAGCCGGTATCTGACAGTCGCGGGAACCGGTCAATACATGGCTCTCGGCGTGAGACTCGACCGGGCCGTGCGGAGCCATCGCGGTCCGATCGCCGAGACTGCCGCCTTCCGCACCGGGATCCTGCTGGGTGCGGACTCGCTCGACGGGGCGGTGCTGGACGCCGCCCTGCCCAAGAGGCGGACATTGCCTCCTCCTGGCCGCGGGCACCTGGTGATCTCGGGAGCCGTTCAACCGGTCCAGCTCGCCCTCATCGGGGCCCCTGACAACGGCCGACGGCGCCCCGAGGGTGATTACTTCAGGTCGGCTCCCCCTCACGGTTGATGTTCAGGTCCCCGTCCTGATCGCCGCTTCCCGGGCTGACGAACGCATGACGGCCATGCCTCATCACTATGTGACATGTCAGGGAATACACTCGACGGCGCATGGTTGAAGGTTCATGTACTGCTTCGACGGCGGGACAGCCCGTCCCGTCCGGTTCTCCAACGGAAGGCTCGCCGATGAGCGCCCCCACCACCACCACGCTGACCGCCGGCACCTGGACCGGCGACCCTGTCCATTCCGATGTCTCCTTCAAGGTCAGGCACATGGCCGTCGGCAAGGTCCGCGGGACGTTCGACCTGGTCTCCGCCACGCTGACGGTAGGTGCGGACGGCATCCCTGGCGGGACAGTGACAGCAGTCATCGACGCCGCCTCGGTGCAGACCAAGACCCAGCAGCGCAACGATCACATCAAGTCGGCGGATTTCCTCGACGTGGAGAAGTTCTCCACGATCGAGTTCACCTCGACCGAAGTCCGCGACTTCGACGGCGAGTCGTTCACCGTGGTCGGCGACTTGACGGTGCACGGCGTGACCAACCAGGTGGAACTGGCCACGGAGTTCCTCGGCCAGACCACCGACGCCTATGGCGCCGAGCGCTCCGGGTTCTCGGCCACCACCAGCATCAGCCGGGCAGCGTTCGGCGTCGACATCCAGATGGGTTTCGGCGCCGGGAATGCCGTGGTAGCCGACAAGATCGAGATCGCCATCGAACTGGAGTTCACTCTCGCGGCCGGCGAGTGAACGGATCACCGGCCGCGGCGACCGGGTGCAGCGAGGGTACGAGCATTCGTACCTTTCGCTGTTTCCGCCGCCGCCGCCGCCGCTCAGCTCAGCTCGGCTCAGCTCAGCTCAGCTCTTCGACCAGGTAGCTGATCTCGGTCGGGGCATACCAGGCCAGTTCGCGGGACTCCGCCTCGCCAACCGCGAACTCGGCGTCCAGGTCTCCCAAGTCCGCGGCATCGACCGCGTCGACAGCCGCCCGGACAACATCCGCGGCGTCGGCACCGTCGATGTGCACGGCAGCGATGTCGTTCCACGGCACCGGTCCGGCGAGCTTGACGGCGGCCCGGTCGCCCTGCGGGTACGCGGTCGCGGATAGCACATCGGCAGCGATGACCACCCGCAGCGCCGGATCATCCCCTGCGGCCTCGGCCGACAGCAACCGCAAGCTGGCCCGGGCGGCATCGGTCAGCGCCAGGTATTCCAGTTCTTCCTCGTCGGTTCCCGGATACTCGGCGCGCAGCGCATCCGTGACCGCGAAACCGATGCCGGAACGGGGCAGGACCGCGGCGCCCGCGACCGATTGCCGCAGCAGCGCGACCGTACCCGGCAGATAGATTCTCACCGCTGCCCCTTGTTGGGCTGTCCCCCGTTGTGCTGTCCCTCGTTGTGCTGTCCCTCGTTGTGCTGTCCCTCGTTGTGCTGTCCCTCGTCCGCCCGCTGGTGTTGTCGCGGGGTGGATCCGACCAACTCGGTGACAGCCTCGCCGAGCAGCACAGCGAAACCTCCGACGTCGGGCACCGCATCCCGATCGGCCGTCACCCCGAAGTAGACCCGACCCCGGTACGACGTGCAGGCGACCGACAGCGCATGTCCTTTCACCAACGGAGCGATCGGGTACATCGCCTGCACCCTGGCGCCTGCCACGAACAACGGGATCTGCGGGCCAGGGACGTTGGTCACCAGGACGTTGTAGGACCGACGTGACAGCTGCGACCCGACGCGCGCGCCCAGCGCATGCAGGGTCGACGGGGTGTAGCGTCCCAGCGCCACCAGAGAGTCGGCACTCACCGTCCGCCCCGATTCCGCGTACGCCCTGGTGGCAATGGCGATCTGATGCAGCCGCATCGAAGGGTTCGACTCCGCGACCGGCAGGTCGATGAGGAACGAGGTCACCGGAGCCGCGTCGCCGGCGGCCCGAACCGACATCGGAACCAGCGCTCGCACGCCGGTGGTGCCGGCGACCGGCTCCCCCCGCGAGAGCAGCCATGACCGCAGCGCCCCGGTCAGCACCGTCAGCACCACGTCGTTGACGGTGCCCTCGTGTGCCGACCTGATCCGGCGGAAGGTGTCGAGTTCTGCGGCGAAGCGGGAGTAGCGGCGCTGCCCGGTGGAGGCGACGCCGAGAGCCGAACGTGGGGCGGGCGAGATCGTCCGGGCGAGTATGCCGGCAATCCCGCCGACCAGTTCGGAGACCTTTCCGATGGTCGATCGCAGATCCACCGCTGCCAGTCGCACCAACTGGATGATCTCGGTGGGCCTGGCAGCGAAGTCTGATACGGCGTCGACGACCAGGTCCACGTCGGACGGTGCCGGCTGCGGGATCCAGCTGTCGGCCGGCTCCCGCTCCGGCTGCGCAGAGACCTCCAGGATGGCGGCAGCCAGATCGACCGCGCCCAGCCGGTCGACCATGGCTTCGTGCGTCTTGTTGACAATGGCCACCCGTCCATCGGCCAGCCCTTCGACCACGTACATCTCCCACAGCGGCCGGCTCCGATCCAGTGGCCGCGAGATCAGCCGGCCGACCAGGTCGTCCAGTTGGGAGTCGCTGCCCGGCTGGGGAAGCGCAGATCTGCGCAGGTGGTAGGTCAGGTCGAAGTCCTCGTCGTCCACCCACACCGGACGGGCCAGCCGACCGGGCACCACCCGCACCTTCTGCCGGTAGCGGGGGACCTGCGGCAACCGCTCGGCGATGTGGGCGACGATCCGCTCGTAATCCAGTCCTGGCGCCGGATCCACGATCACCACACCCCCGACGTGCATCGGGGTGGCCGCGTCCTGGGCGTACAGGAAGGCAGTGTCACCGGCAGACAACCGATCCGTCACAAGCGCCATGGTGACATATGCGCAGGGGCGCGTGCCCGCCTCCGGCGGCCGGCCCGGATGACCGCGGTGTCGGCGATCGGCCGCATCCGTGACCGACGTGCGGTGACCGTCGGGTCGGCGATCGGCCGCGGGCGGGGTACAGGGTCGGACGTCAGCCCACCGAGGCGGGGAGCAGGGACCTGGCGAGGTCGCGGATCGCGGTCCGCAACGGCGAGGAGGGAGCAGCCTGCGACAAGGGCATCGCCTGCCGCCAAGCCCGGTCGGTGGCCTCCCTGTCCTCCGGCAGCACCGCCAGCACACCTGCTCCGGCGAACCTGGCGACCGCGGCGGACGCCTCGTCCGCGCTCGCCGCCGTGCGTCGCTGCCGGTTGAGGACGACCCGGGGATCGGCACCGGGAACGGCTTCCATGAGCTCGGCCAACCCGCGCACCAGCCGCTCAGTGCCCGCAGGGTCGGCCGCTCCGACGGCCAGGATCAGATCGGCTGCCTCCAGCACCGCCAGGTTCGCTCCGTTACGGCGTGGGGCCGCGGTGTCGAACGAGATCTCCTCGTCCGCCTCCAACCCGAATGCACAATCCACGACGACGACGGCGGCGTTGCTCCGCGCCACGTCCAGCACGGACGGGATCGCCGACGGCCGCACCTCGGGCCAGCGGTCGGCCCTGGCGATCCCGGTGAGCACGGTGATCGGACCCACCCGCCAGCTCAGGCGGGCCAGTTCGGACCCGTCGAGCCGGCCATTGGCGGCCAACCGGCAAGCCCCGGCGAAGCCCGGAGACTCGTCCAGCAGGCCGAGCGCGTTCACGATCACCCCGCCGTAGGTGTCGGCGTCGATCAGCATCGTTCGAAGGCCCGACCCGGCAATTTCGAAAGCCAGATTCAGCGCGAGCATGGTCCGACCAGGCGCGCCGGTCGGTCCCCACACGGCGATCACCCGCCCCGGGCGCCGACGTGGCTCCTCTGGGTCCGCATCGGCGGGTGGCGGCCGCCCCGTCATGTCGGTGCCGTGTGGTGCCGACGGCAGCGCCGATCGTGGATCGGACAGTCCAGCGGCCGGCCGCGGCCGGTCAAGGGCGAGCGCCAGCACCGCGGTGCGGACGGCGTCGGCCAGCGCGTCAGGCCCGGCATCGTCGGGGACGACGGCCGGAACGCCGATCCGTTCCAGCCGGGTCCTCGCCTTGGCATCCGCCGCCGGGTAGACGCCGACCACGGCCACCCCGGACGAGGTGAGGCGCTGGATGGCTTCGCTGGTGAGCCGGCGCAGGTCGGCTGCGATGACCACCGCGACCGCCTGCCCGGTAGCGGCGACCGAGAGCAGCTCGGCCACGTCGACGCAGCGCCGGACGACGGTGAGTGGCGCACCAGGCCTGCCCAGCGCGGCCACCAGATCATTCTCCCAGGAATGACCGCTGCCGGCCGTCAGCACGCCGCTGCTCATCGCGGACTCAGCGCTGCGGAATCAACAGGATCAACGGACTGCCGGTCGGCAGCTTGCGCACCAGGCCGTCGGCCGCCCTGGCGTCCATCAGCAACACCACCTGGTACTTGCTGGAGGACGCCCCGGAGAGCCCACCGGACGACGGCGCTGTCACCGACTGGACGGTCACCTCTGTGGCCACCAGTTCCGCGGTCCCGCGTCCGGCGGCCGCACCGGTGGTGGTCACCGGCATCAGATAGAGGTCGATGACCGAGCCGTGAGTGACACCCGGCGGCATGTCGCTGGCCTCGATGCCGATGCTGAGCAGGCGTCCGCCCTCCGCTGGTGCGGCCAGCGCCGCGGACGGCAGCAGCTCGCCGGCGGTGACCTGCCTGCTCAACACCCGGCCGTTGGCCGTGGTGTCACCGCTCAGGTAGCCGGTGATGGCGTCGCCGAGGTTCACCTCGGCCCGCACCAGGTCTGTGTCGGTGAGAACGGTGCCGGCCGCCAGATCGTGCGCGGCGGCCCATATCGGGGTGGTCTGCCTGCTCGAGCCGATCACCTTCGCTCCCACCACCACGGCCGCGATCAGCAGCAGGAGGCCGACGACGATCCGCGGGTCGAGCCATTTCGGCCGGGACAGCCTGCGCGGGGTGGGCGCCACCGGGAAGGAGCCGGACGGAGGTGCCTGCGCAGTGGTTGACGACAGGATCGTCGTACCCGATGTCCTGGCCATGAACGTCCTCCCCCGGTGACCCTGGTTCAGTTCCCGAGTCGGAGCCTGCCGCTCACGGGCCGGTCATGCAAGGCCGGCGCGGTACGGATGTGGACAGGCCAAACCGGATCCAACGGCATCGAGGCATACTGACAGAGGGCGGACAACGGCAAACCGGTAGTAGTGTGCGGCACTGTCGACGGACGGTCCGGGTACCAGAGCCGGAAGATCGCGCCGCACGCCCTGCGGCAGAGGCGACGAAGCGGAGTCACGACCATGGCCAACGATCGGTTCCTGACGCTTGCGGACGTCGCTGACATCCTGAACATCTCCGCGTCGCAGACCTACGCGCTGGTCCGCGCCGGCGATCTTCAGGGCATCCAGATCGGCGGCCGCAACCAGTGGCGGGTGGAGCGGGCCAAACTGGAGGAGTACATCGATCGGGCCTACCGGCGCACCGAGTCGACCCTGGAGCAGGCTCCGGAATCACTCGCCGAGCTGGAATCCTGACCGGGGCGAGCCACCCAGGGCCACCCGCTCGAAGACCTCGGCGGCCACCTCGGCCGGAGTCCGCTCGCCTACCTCGACGAGCATGTCCTCGACCGGCCCGCGCTGCATGATCGCCAGGAGTTCGGGCGCCCTCGCCAGATACCAGGCGACCGTCTCCGGTGGCTCTCTGGCCTGGATCCGCCGGAGTATCAGCGCCATCGGAACGGCCAGGCGGACGATCGTCACCGACACGCCCGGGAGCAGTTCAGCGAACGCCCCCAGATATTCGTTCCGATCCTCGACCACGTCGGCCAGCACCACCGCCTGCGCTCGGTCGGCGACGATCAACGGCCACATGGCCGCCAGATTCCGCCGGCCTCCCGCTTCGCCGAACGGGTCGTCCGGCGGCGTCGGCCGAGCGATCCGGAGGTGATCCATGTCGATCACCGCATGCGCCGTGTTGTTGTCCGCCAACACCTTTGACAGCGCTCCGGCGACCGACGACTTGCCCGAGCCCACCGGTCCGGTGATGACCACCAGTGGAATGCCGCTGATCGGCATCCCGGTCAGCCCAGCGCCTGGGCGCGGACGAACACGACCGCACCGAGCGGCACCAGCACCACCTGACGGACGCTGCCGGCTCGGCGCGGCTCCCACGCCGCGTGCAACGCGAGTTCGAGGAAATCGGCGCCGATTCGGTCGATCGTGCCGGTGATCTCGGTGCCCGTGCCGGCTTCCGGTCCGCCCTGGCTGCCGAACATCGTGACGGCCACCGGCGCCCGGTCCCTGACCAGGCCGCGCAGTGCCAGCCGGAGGGTGAGCCTGCCGGACACGCCGCCGAGCGGGAGGCCGGTGGCGGAGGTGAGGCCCTCGACCATGGTGACGCCCACCAACGGAATCACCGCCTCCCGGCCCGGCGCCTCGTCGATCAGCACCCAGTCCGGGCCCAATCGCCGGAGCACGCCGGTGATGGTGGTGCCGGACGCCGTCCGCAACCGCAGCGGGCTCCCGAGCGAGCCGGCCAGCCGGGCAACGAGTCCCACCGCACCGAACTCCACCCTCTGACGGTCCGCGAGCTCGGCGGCCATGTCCGCTTCCCCCAGTTCGTCGAACTGCGCCTCCAGGTCGGCGAACAGCTGGTCCCAGCGCATCGACCAACGGTGACACCCGGCGCCGCAGTCGTCAAATCTAGGTCCCGTTCCCAAAACGAGGTTCATCGAGCTTGACATGCCTTCAGTCGAGTCATATATCCTCAAATAATGTCAAACGCTCGAATGTCCACGATTCTGGATGGTGGTGGTCGCCTGCGGTCGCGGCTGTGGGGATCGCTGATGGCGTTTGCCGGTCTGGCCACTCAACTGCCGGGGCCGGTCGAGGTCGCCCGCAGGCTGGTCGGGCGGGGCGTGGGCGGCGGTACCGGCGGACCATCCGGCGACGCGGCGCTGGACGCAGCCGCTCTGACGGTCGCCGCGGCCGTGGTCTGGCTCATGCTGGGGTGGGCCTCCGTGCTTTGCGGCATGGCGGCGCTGGCGAGGATTCCGGGCGCGGTCGGCCGGTTCGGCCGGGCAACACTCCACTGGATCGCGCCCGTTGCGATTCGCCGGGTGGTGATCGCCGGGATGGGTGTCTCGGTGTTCGCCGGCGCCGCGGCCTGCGCGGTGGAGCAGCCCGTCGGCAGCTCGTCGGAGCCGGCTGTGACATCTGCTGCGCCGACCTCGACTGCTCAGCTGACCTCGACTGCTCAGCTGACTTCGACGCATCCGCGCCTGGGGGCAAGTGCACCGGGCGGCGACCCGATCGCCGGCGCAGAACCGGGCGGCGACCCGATCGGCGATGGCGAAGCGCGGCCGGGAACGGGGGATCGAGGGGTGCCGTTCCCGGCCGGCCCGGCCGAGTCGCTCGACCAGGACTGGCCCGTGCAGCGGCCGGGGTCCAGTCCCGATGTCGACGTCGACTGGCCCAATCCACCGGCCAGCACACCCCACGCGAGCACAGCGCGCTCGAAGCCCGACGCTTCCACACCGCACCCCGCCGGGCCGCACACGGCCAGAGCCGACGCGCCGACATCGCGGGCAGCGACACCGCATCCCCCGGCACCGCATCCCACCGCACCGCATCCCACCGCACCGCATCCCACCGCACCGCATCCCACCGCACCGCATCCCACCGCACCGCATCCCACCGCACCGCATCCCACCGCACCGCATCCCACCGCACCGCATCCCACGGCACCGCATCGCACGGCACCGCACTCGGGGTCACCGCATCCAGGGTCGTCGCGGATCGTGATCGTCCATCCCGGCGATTCGCTGTGGAAGCTGGCGGCCCGCGACCTCGGCCCCGGAGCCGACGACACCGACATCGACGCCGCATGGCGGAACTGGTACGCCGCCAACCGCGCGCTGATCGGTGCCGACCCCGACCTCATCCAGCCAGGCCAACGGCTGCAGCCGCCCGATCAGAGCCACCACACATCGGAGAACTGAGATGGCAACAGCCCTGGCCTCCCCGGCCACACCCACCGGAACGGCCCTGCGCTCCCCGGCCACGCCCACGGCAACGGCCCCTCCGGCCGCGCCGACGGCCACGGCCACGGCCGACCGTGCGACAGGCCGGAAGTCGCCGCGGCTGATCGCCGTTCCGGAGTGCGAACCTCCGTTCGACGACGAGATCTCTGCGACACACCGGGTACGCCGGTTACGGGACCTATCGGCCGCGCCGCCGCCGTCCACGGTGCGGGCCAGTACACCTACGCCGATCACCGCGTTCACCGCCGCGTCCACAGCGGTCGCACCGTTGGTCGCGTCACCGGCTGTACCCGACCTCTCGCAGGCGGGCGACATCGGTGTCCGGCACACCTCGACCCAGCAGCTGCCACCGGCTCAGCGGGCGGCCACGGCCATGTCCCGAGCCCTGATCGAGATTCTCACCGGGATGCGGCCGGCCAACCAGCTGAGTACGCACTGCACGCCGCCGGTGTTCGCGGCCCTGCTGGACCGCACCCCGCTGCCCGGATCCGGTTTGGCCCGCCTGCAGTCGACCCACGTCTGCGAACCCACCGACGGGGTGGCGGAGGTGGCGGCCGTGTACCGACGAGGCCCCCGGGCGCGAGCGATCGCATTCCGGTTGGCCGGACTCGACGGGCGGTGGCGGATCACCGCGCTGCAGGTGGGCTGACCGGCCGGTTCCCGGATCCCCATCGGGCGCGTCAACGGCCCCACAGCGCCGCCGGCTGAAGCGCCGGTTCGGCGAGGCGCGGACGGTCAGCGGATGGTCAGACGGTCGAACCGGGCCGGCCGTGACACTGCTTGTACTTCTTGCCGGAACCGCAGGGACATGGTGCGTTCCGCGATGGCTCCTTCGCGGCGGTGACGGCGCCGGTTTCGCCGGTCTTCCGACCCGACTTGCCGCTGGCACGCGAAGTGACCACGGTTCCGCCGTCCGCACTCGGACCGGAGTAACGAAGACCACCCACCCCCTGGTGCTCGCCAAGGCCCTTGGCCCGCAAAGCGGCCGGTGCGACGGTCTTGACCGGCGCTGAATGCTCGGCGCCAGCGCCAGAGGCAGCGCCAGCGCCAGCGGCGCGATCGGTGCCGGATGCGGCGCCGTCCGCCGTGGCGGCGACTCTCGTGGCGCCTCCCGCTCCGGCCCGGCCCGCGGACGCGACGCCGGTGGCCGCCGCCGAGCCGTTGGACCCGGCGGCCGCCTGCTGGGTCGGCAGCGCCTCCACCGGACGTTGACGCTTGACCTTCTGGCCGGTCTTCGGCGGTGGCAACGCCCTGGCCTTGCCGGACTGGCCGGCGGGCGTCGCCGAGTCCTGGCCGTCACTCGGATCGGTGTCGGCGCTCTCGGTGGACATCGACGAGCCGTCCGGCGCGACCACCTGCACCTGCAGGTTGTACAGGAAGCCGACCGACTCCTCCTTCAGCGAGTCCAACATCGCGGCGAACATGTCGAAGCCCTCGCGTTGGTACTCGACCAGCGGGTCGCGCTGGGCCATCGCCCGCAGTCCGATGCCTTCCTTCAGGTAGTCCATCTCGTAGAGATGCTCACGCCACTTGCGATCCAGCACCGACAGCACCACCCGTCGTTCCAGTTCGCGGGTGACTTCCGGGGTGAGGTTGGATTCCCGCTCCGCCCATGCCTGCTTGGCGTCGGCCCGGATCGCCTCGGTCAGCGCCTCCCTGCTGAGTTCACCGCGTTGCTTGGCGATGTCCTCGGGAGTCACCGACACCGGATACAGGGTCTTGAGCGCCGTCCACAGGGTGTCCAGGTCCCAGTCCTCTGTGTATCCGTTCTCGGTCGCGCCGGAGACGTAGGCGGTGATGACGTCATCGATCATGTTCTGCACCTGGTCGTGCAGATCCTCTCCGTCGAGCACCCGGCGCCGCTCGTCGTAGATGACGGTGCGCTGCTTGTTCATCACCTCGTCGTACTTGAGAACGTTCTTGCGGATCTCGTAGTTCTGCTGCTCGACCTGCGTCTGGGCGCTCTTGATCGCCTTGGAGACGAACCGGTGCTCGATCGGCATGTCGTCCTCGACGCCGAGCCGCATCATCAGCATGTCGACGGTGCTGCCGCCGACCCGCTGCATCAGGTCGTCGCCCAGCGACAGGTAGAACCGGGACTCACCGGGGTCGCCTTGCCGGCCGCTGCGACCGCGCAGCTGGTTGTCGATCCGCCTGGCCTCGTGACGCTCGGTGCCCAGCACGTACAGCCCGCCGGCCTTGCGGACCTTGTCGCCCTCCACCTTCGACTTCTTGTTCGCCTCTTCGAGCGCGTCGACCCACCCGGCCTGGTATTCGTCCGGGGTCTCGGTCGGGTGCAGGTCCTGGGCCCGCAGGTCGAGATCGGCCTGGAAGTCGGGATTGCCCCCGAGCATGATGTCGGTGCCGCGGCCGGCCATGTTGGTGGCGACCGTGACGGCGCCCTCCCGGCCGGCCTGCGCAATGATCGCCGCCTCTCTGGCATGGTTCTTCGCATTCAGCACCTCGTGCGGGACACCGGCCCGCAGCAGCAGCTTGCTCAGCCGCTCGGATTTCTCCACCGACGCTGTGCCGACCAGCACCGGCTGGCCCTTCTCGTGCCTGCCGACGATGTCGGCGACGACGGCGTCGAACTTCGCGTCCTCTCCGCGGTAGATCAGGTCGGTCTGATCCGCCCGGATCACCGGCTTGTTCGGCGGGATCGGTACCACGCCCAACTTGTAGGTCTGGCTGAGCTCGGTCGCCTCCGTCTGCGCAGTGCCGGTCATCCCGGAGATCTTGGTGTAGAGCCGGAAGAAGTTCTGCAACGTGATGGTGGCCAGCGTCTGGTTCTCGGCCTTGATCTCGACGCCTTCCTTGGCCTCGATCGCCTGATGCATGCCCTCGTTGTAGCGGCGGCCGTGCAGTACCCGGCCAGTGAACTCGTCGACGATCAGCACCTCGCCGGACACCACGATGTAGTCGCGGTCCTTCTTGTACAGCTCCTTGGCCTTCAGCGCGTTGTTCAGGAAGCCGACCAGCGGGGTGTTCACCGATTCGTAGAGGTTGTCGATGCCGAAGGCCCGTTCGACCTTCTCGACGCCGACCTCGGTGACGCCGACAGTGCGCTTGGACTCGTCGACCTCGTAGTCGACGTCCCTGGCCATCCGCGGTGTCAGCCGGGCGAATTCGGAATACCACTTGGACGACTGATCGGCCGGCCCGGAGATGATCAGCGGTGTTCTGGCCTCGTCGATCAGGATGGAGTCGACCTCGTCGACGATGGCGAAATGGTGGCCCCGCTGCACCAATTCATCCTTCGACCAGGCCATGTTGTCCCGGAGGTAGTCGAACCCGAACTCGTTGTTGGTGCCGTAGGTGATGTCGCACGCGTACTGCGCACGACGGTGATCCGGAGTCTCGTTCGCCAGGATGACGCCGGTGGTCAGCCCCAGGAAGGTGTAGATGCGGCCCATCCACTCCGACTGGTACTTGGCCAGGTAGTCGTTCACCGTCACCAGGTGCGCGCCCCTGCCCTCGAGGGCGTTCAGGTACAGCGGCAGGGTCGCGACCAGCGTCTTGCCCTCACCGGTCTTCATCTCGGCCACGTTGCCCAGATGCAGGGCAGCCCCGCCCATCAGCTGCACGTCGTACGGCCGCTGACCGAGGGTCCGCTTAGACGCCTCACGGACCGTGGCGAACGCCTCCGGCAGCAGGTCATCCAGGCTCTCCCCGCCTGCCACCCGCTGCTTGTACTTGTCCGTCAGCTCGCGCAGCTGAGCATCGGTGAGGTCGGTGTAGTCGCTCTCGATGGAGTTGATGTGCTGCGCGATGGCCGCAAGCCGCTTGACGGTCTTGGCCTCGCCGGCCCGCAGCAGTCGGGACAGAACCACGTGTTCACCCTCGTCTTGTTGTCGATCGGGTTGTTGTCGATGGCCCTGCCATTCGAACGGTCACGGGTGGTGGGATCGCGGCCCGCCTCGCGCCGAAGGGGGACCCCCGACCTCGACTATGGTACGTCCGACGCGCTTCAGCCGGCGGACGGTTCGAGCTGGGCGTCGGCGGGGCCGTACATCGATCTGGCCGTGGCGCCGGCGGCAGACACCGAAGGTGCGGATTGCGCCTTCTCCGCCTGCCCGACAGCCGCCAGGTCGGCAGCGTCGGCCGACGCATCGGCGCCTTGCGCACCTGCCGGCCGGCTGCCGCCGTCCTCGGTCAGCCGGAGCAGCCCGTAGTCGAATCCCCTGCGCCGGTACACCACCGAGCACAACTGGGTCTCGGCGTCCTTGAACAGATAGAAGTCGTGGCCCACCAGCTCCATCTGGTACAACGCCTGGTCGACGGTGATCGGTTCGCCAGGGTGGTCCTTGATCCTGACGATGTGCCCTGGACCCGATCTGGTGTCGGTCGGGTTGCCCTCCCCGTTGCCGTTCTCCGGGTCGGGCAGGAGTTCCTCCGGTGACGCGGCAACGGCCAGCGCCGGGGTCCTCTCCCGGTCGTGCCGCCGATCGGCCGCCTTGCGCAGCTGGCTCTCCAGTTTGTGCACCGCACCGTCCAGCGCGGTGTAGAAGCTCTCGTCGGTGGCCTCCGCCCGGACGGCCGGGCCCTTGGAACTCAGGGTGATCTCCACCCGTTGGCAGCGTTTCAACTGGCGGCGATTCGTCTCATGGGACAGCTCGACATCCACCCGGATGATCTTCGAGTCGTACCGTTCACTCCTGCTCAGCTTGTCCGCGACGTGCGTGCGGAAGTGATCGGGAACCTCGACATTGCGTCCCTTGACGACGATCTCCACGGATCCTCCATGCATCAGGCGGCCGCGAGAACACTTCCAGCTCGCGGCACGCGTCCGGTAGTCCGCTGCCGGGGCGGCGGCGGTGTGCTCCCCCGGTGTGCTCCCCCGGTGCGCTCCTCCGGTGCTCCGGGGGCGCGATCACCCGGGATTGACTCGAACCTACCCAGCCCGCGTGGTTTCGCAATAGCAACCAGCCGGTCACCCGCAACACCGCTCGAAGGGACACGCTGCTCACATGGCCGATCGCTTCTTCCCCACGGGGTCCGGCGCCGACTCCGCCGCGCCATCGGCCGAGGCGACCAGCAGAGCCCGCAGGGCGGTGGTCGCCTCGTCCGTCGGCAACGCGCTCGAATGGTTCGACATCATCGTCTACTCCAGCTTCGCGGTGGTGATCAGCGCCCTGTTCTTCCCGAAGCTGTCCGGGTTTCGCCGGGCTGATGCTGACCTTCCTCACGTTCGCCCTGTCGTACCTGATCCGGCCGATCGGGGCGGCGGTGATCGGCAACTACGCCGACCGGGCCGGCCGGAAGAAGGCTCTGTCGTTCACCATCCTGGCGATGATCGTCGGCACCGGCCTGATGGCCCTGGCCCAGCCCTGGCCCCGACCGCGGCGGCCATCGGACCGGTGGCGGCCGGTGTCTGGTTGCTGGTGTCCCGGCTTGTTCAGGGCTTCTCCGCGGGTGGAGAGTTTGGCACAGCGACCACCTATCTGGTGGAGAGCGCGCCTCATCGCAAGGGTTTCTACGGCAGCTGGCAGGTGGCCACCCAAGGTGCGGCGCTGTTCCTCGCCTCACTGTTCGGGTATCTGCTGAACACCTTTCTCAACCATGATGCGCTGTACTCGTGGGGCTGGCGGGTGCCGTTCCTGTTCGGCATGTTGATCGTGCCCGTCGGCTACTACATCCGGTCAAAGATGGACGAGACCGAGGAGTTCGTGACGTCGGAGAAGGTCCGGTCTCCGCTGGCCGTCACCCTCACCACGCACCTGCCCCGACTGCTCACCTCGGCCGGCATCGTCGCCCTGGCGTCCATATCGGTGTATCTGATCCTGTACATGCCGACGTTCGCGGTGAAGAGCCTGCACCTTCCCGGATATGCCGGTTACCTGGGTGGCATCATCGCCGGTCTGGTGACGCTGGCCTGCACCCCCTTCGTCGGAACCCTGGCCGACCGGGTCGGCGCGGCGAGGGTGATGACGATCGCCGCTGTCGCCGCCATCGTGCTTGCCTGGCCGCTGTTCAAGGTGCTGCACGCCTCCCCGACGGTGCTCACTCTCACCCTGGTCCAGATCATGTTCGGCATCCTGATGGCCGTTCTATTTCGGGCCACTGCCCGCGGTGTACGCCGAGCTGTTCCCCACCAGTGTCCGGACCACCGGCATGGCTGTCGGCTACAACGTGGGTGTGCTCGTCTTCGGCGGGTTCGCCGCGGCGATCTTCACCGCGCTCATCGAGTGGACACACAGCACCATGTCCCCGAGCTTCTACTTCATCGCGGTGGGGATCGTCTCGTTGGTGGCTGTGCTGTTCGGTCGGCGGACGTTCGGGTTGCGCTGAAAGTCCCCCGAGTACCGGGACCTTCTCACCTGAACACCCTAGATGGTTGATTCCTTGAAGGTCAGTGGTCGTAGGCGGTCAGTGAACGTTTGGTGGTGGTTCCGGTGGCCCAGTTACGCCAGATTCCGGCGGCCATCGCCAGTAGGCGTTGAGCGACTCTGGTG